>Ga0116231_10001829_pt1 | contig 44194 bp, 29 predicted proteins | sample S1TSphgellanicum_2_FD_89695 | JGI IMG/M metagenome (GOLD analysis project Ga0116231, IMG submission 89695) | Host-associated microbial communities from peat moss isolated from Minnesota, USA - S1T2_Fd - Sphagnum magellanicum MG | ecosystem: Host-associated > Plants > Peat moss > Unclassified... | reverse complement strand
CCTCCTTTCGCCGACTTGCCATCTCCCTTCATCAATACAAGCCGCCATACCCAATCCAATGCATAGCTCAAAGGAAAAGCCATGCAATTCTATGCAGTCCATTATGGAGCGCCGCCACACTGAATCGCTTGACGCAAAACCCAGGATTCGATCAGATTTTATACTACCTCTTTTCACACCACGGATCAACATACACATGCTCAACCTTGCACCTGATTGAAGCTATTACTTGGAGGAACTATATACTCTACATAAATAATTAGTTCAAATGCTAGTTTTAGAAACTTTCTCTTTAACCAACAACCCATTGATTTTCTCCGTAATTTTTTGCTTTATTTTTTATGGATTAATATATGCCTCATATAGATGTGAAGAACATTATTCTAGAGTCACAGTGTTAAGCTCAGCTTGGACTTCCACCATCCAAGTTATCATGGCTACTTGGTGATCCATCCACCTTGCTAAGGGAGGGAGCCCATTCTCTAGACCCTCCTCCTTCCCAACTATACCATGAATTATATTGAGTTTAAAGTTTATGTTTACCCCTCCCCATTTGGAGTTCTCATGGTGATCCACCAGCAATATGAAGGTGTCCAAGTAAAGTCCCTTTGTAACAAAAGAGAAAACGACTCTCAAATAGATTAAATGGACAAGAAAACACAAGATCACAAATTCATATATAATCTTGTACAATAGTGGCAAATGCCTATTGAATTAAAACAAACATTTCATGCATGTTACATTTGACCATCCCTTGTATTGTTATTCCTTCCTAATTACATATATTAAGAATACATTCAACACCTATTTAATCAACTTTACCATGGAATTTTCAAACCATTGTTGTTCTTTTATATTTGCAATATTTTGTCTTTCTTGCATCAAACAAGAATAAATTGTGGGAAGAGAATTGGATTAGTATTCTATGTGTTGAGGACCCCATACCCTTGCTCCTCTCTTCCATTATACCCATCCTAGCCATGAACGTTCTTCAAACAAAAAACTAACAACAAGACCACACCCCCATTTTGCAAATTACAACAAACAAAAATCCTAATTTATGATGAATATTTCATCTGTCCTACAAGTACCCGATGATAATCCCACAACAATGAGCAAGATTCTTCCCTAACCATGTTCACTAAAATCAAATGTTCACTAACCATTTCTAAAACAATCCCCAGTGTCTTTTCAGAAATAATTCACCCAAAGATGTTGTAAGACCCCTCCATAACTTGAGACTCAACCCCCTACATTTAACATTAGCAAACAATCCTTTAGACCCCTATTCATAAATCTCCTTCACAAGATTAAAAAGGTTCCTTAAAATTTGTCATTCTTTTCATTCTCTCCCCTTGTTTCTTTTATTGAACATGAGTTACAATCAAAGTGAGAAAAGCATAGCCGAATTTGATTCTCTCAACTGAAGCACAACTCATGCTAACCTAAACCTACTAACTAAGTGACAAGATGTTCTGTGGAGACCTCAACCAAAGTTGTAGGTCATCCTACTTATTTTCAACCTCCAACAGTCCACTCTACACCAAATAAGCATGGACCAAATCTTGAAGCAAAATTAATGCAAATCGATAACACAATTCCACAAAAAAAAATTCCCCTTCCCGTATGCAAAAGGGCAAAAGTAAAAAATCAACCAAAGCATGCATCTCCTAGTTCAACAAATAAGGTTTGCAATTCCTCCTTGCCAAACTTAGTATGCTCCAAACTTGCAAAGAAAAAAAACACATAACATAAAAGCAAAGCTCACATTATTTCAATCCCATCTATCACAATAATTGCCATCACCATCTAACTATATTATCCTTTTGCCAAAAGTAGTTAGGGCACATACAAACCTTAGCATGGTTCCATCCACACTAAAAAAAAAAAAGGAAAAACATTCTTTTCCTACCACACCTTTTTCGAGTGTGTCTTAATCCTTTTTCATTATAAACCACATGCTTTAGCCTATTGGCTACAATTAATCCACCAACATTTCATTTCATTGCTCACAAAATTGAAATTATAAGTTATCTTCTCAATTTTGATTTGTTTTGTAAATTTCAAATGATTCTCTCTCTTTCCCACTCTAAAAAGCTTACCAATAGGGTGTTTCCATGTTAAAGAGTTCCACCCATGACATTTTTTAGGACTTAAAAAAGTCTTGTTGAATTTTGGGGCATAGAATTGAAGCCATATGGTGAATTTTTATTTTTTCAATAATATAATTGTAACAAATAACGTTGATTCAATAAGTTCCAACAAAAAAAATCTTGTAAATTTTGAAAAATGAAATCCTTATGGAATCATTTTTTAACTATGATGAAAGTCATTTTACCTACAAAGGATTCCATAACTATCAATTTATGACATGTAACAATATAAATTTTTATTATTTATTAACCATTGGTATGTACTTGAATGACATAATACTTCATTTTGATAATATCTTAATAGTTGATCAACAATTTAAAACTCTTTTGGTTGTTGCGTAGTAAAATTACATTTGTGACATCTTAAATGATATTCCTTAACATGAAAACACCTAACAAGTTTGGCTCAATGTTCTTTTCAATGGGCGAAGTTTTACTCTTGAATTAAAATTATAAAAACTTCTAAAAAAATGGTTTATGGGATTACCAATCACCATGCTTGGAGAAAAAAATTCAAAAAATCAAGTTATGTTTTTAATCATGTTCAAGCGGGTAGCCAATAACATAAAAAGATGTTTAGATTCTTTAATATCAATATAATCCATCTGTAGCCAAATTTGCTTAAACTTTTTTCTCCATGATTGCCCCCTTAGCTACATCACAAAATTGTTTATACAACATTGGATAGGCTAGCTAAATTTGAACCTTTCTCTCCCCACCCCTAATCCATCATGAGTTTGATCTAAAAATTACTTGTCATAAGATGGAATTCCTCACAAGCAATTATTTTCTTTCAAAGTATAATTAATTTCATTTATGGTCCTAATTTAATTATGATCATCAATAAACACCAAGGTTAATTGATTACTAGTTAATTAAAGAAAAACTAAGCAATACAATAACCAAGTGTCCAAATGATTTCCTTGTACCTTGGATATTTTAAATCTAAGTTTGAAGTTGATTTGAATTAGCTTTCAACTTTCCTTTGCTCCAATTAGGAATTCATATGTCAAGGCTAATATCATCACCAATCTAATTTGTAAAATTTTTGACAAATGACCTTGGTGGTGATTTTGCGTTCTTTTGATTCATAGCTAAGAACATGTCATGGCATTATAAAAGTAACTACACACTAAATAATGTTTTAATATATGATCTAATTCATCTTCACCAACATGGACAATGGTTTGTAAAAAACCAAAACACATGCCTTCTCACTTTATCATCACCCATGCTTCTTTAATCTTCTCATTAGTTTCAAACTTAAAGTTTATGAAATGTTTTTTTCTAAATAATTAAATGAGTAAGAAAAGGAATGACAACAAGACATTTCCCACAATTACATGACACACTCATTGATCTTTATAATGTAAGGCATGTTATTGTTTGTTCCATTTCTGGAAATCTATAAGTTTTTCATTTGAAGACAATGAATTTCATTGGGATAACTATAAGGAAATTCCAACCACATAGAAAAAATTAAGAACCAAAACAAGCCAGCCCAAAAAAAATCAACAATCACAAAATTATGTTCTAGATTTGAATATTAACCTTGACCAATACAATATTATCTAAACTAATACTTTTACCAATACTTAAACATTTTGGTCAAAAAAAATGTTGTTCTTTTTATATTCCATTATTTGTGCTTTGATTCCAAATATAAAATCATGGAGACAAGTTGGTCCTTATTATAACATCTTAAGTGTAACTAAATGACAACCTTCCCTTCATTATCCATAGGGTTCACAAATCACACCCCACAACACCTAATTCATAAAACATTAATATCCACGAAATTGATTCAAGATTCATCCAAAACATATGGCCATGTCCAAACAAAATAAATTCATTAAAGTTTTGCAAAGCTAGTGCAATATTTCATTTAAAAAATGTATAAAATGACCTAAATGATGAAACATCTTCCTTCTTTTTTTTGGTTAAACATATTTACACAACTTGCCTTCCTTTTCAAAGGTTGAAGCAAGTTTAACATGTGTGAAGCAATTGTAACTGATGTTTTAATTTTTCATGTTTTAAACTATTCATTTCGATTTGTGTTTAGATTTTTGGTTTTATTTACATGACATAATTTATAATATATTATGTGAACATATTATGGAAATTTTTAAAATCAATCTAGGGAATTTTTAAAAAATCCAAGGACTTGAAAATATTTGAAAGTGACTTTTTTTAATTTTAAAAAATACAAGTTACATTAACATAATAATATAATGAAATAGTTTTCAGGTCCTAAAATTTATAAATCATGGAATGAAGAATATTTGTATTGAATAATCAATTTTATTCTACCACATCAACATGATTGACTAACCTATTGTTTTTCAAAGGTCCACTTAAGGGGGCATTATTGATTCCTTATAATGCATGAATGGGTGCAAACAAGCTATTAGGAGCCACCCAATGATGTAACCATTACTTAATTTTCATTGTAATAAATAGTTATTTAAGTTGATGTTAAAACATTTAAATGAACTTGTACAATAATGTTTTTGATGTATTACGGAAACATGTGGCGAAAATTGAAATAAATTTAATGAGTATATAGTAGGTCCAAAAGCACTTTTAAAGCATTATAACCAATGTTTTTCACTATTTAAATGACTTAAAAAATACTTGTTCAATTATTTGAAATTAATAATTTTATCATCTTTTAAATATAACTTTACATTATAGTATAATGCAACATCTTTTTGGGTGAAAGCACATTACATTGTCCATAAAATGTTGTCACAAGGTAGTTTTTACAAGATTTTAAATTTTTAAGTTGGCCATGTGATTAAATACAATCAATTAAAATGAAAAAGGACTCAATATTACAATGCTATATATAAATTATAATCACATTGTACGAATTTCATGGATAGTTTTTGAATAACCATAACATAATGAACTTTCAAAGGTGTACTTAAAAACCTATAATAGTCCATAATCAATGAGTATAGACTCCATGCACCTTCATAAAAAAATATTCAATGAATAAAGGATTCAATGCTAATATAATGTGATAACATTGATATCAAGGAAGACTTTTTAAAAGGATTTTGATGATCAAACTTTTCTATGTACTTTGAATTATGATTTTTTCTTATTAAGTTTTTTATTTAATGAACATAATACTTTAGAAGCTCATCTTTAAAATTTAAATTCTCCATAAAGTAAACTTGGGTTGAATTTTATTAATAATAAATTTCTAATGATAACTTGTAAAATGACTTGTGTGATTCAAGGTATCCTACTCTCACACTACCTTCACAATGTTAATTTAAACAATTATGGACTTCCACATGTTCTTAAAAATGTTACACCTTAGTGTGCTTTCACCCTTTTGGGTCATAAAATTTTAAAATTTTGATTAATAAATCATGATTTTAATTATATTTTATAAAATATTATTTTTTGCAAATGCATTAAAGACACAATCCTTGGTCCAAATGGTTCTTTATATGGTGTTTGCACCTTATTACACCTAGCAAGCTTAAAATGAAAACTGAACATGAAATGGACATGACAATAATGAGGCAAGAAAATATTTTCACTGATGATGTGCAACATATGTATTTAACAATCTAGCATCCTCAAAAAAAACAAACCTTCAACCTTAAACCTCTAAACTTTTAATAATGTTCCCAAATAAAATTCATGGTTCCTCCAATCACACATCCTTTAATTACTACCCTTGGTCCTAAATCCTAGATCATGAACCCTAAACCTTAAACTTCAATTGTCAAATCCATGTCAATATTGGATTAATTTATTAGTTTTCATTTTGGTCTTAAAAAGGCATAGCCAATTTGAATAAGGTATGTTCAAGTATTCCCATCCACTGTACACAACATAGTACTTAAAAATCCGACAGCATTTTAAGAATCAATTTTAAATCCTTAAAATTCCCAAGTAAAGTTGGCTCCTCCAACCACACATCTTTAAGTTTCTACTACATTTGTTATGTTAAACCTTTGTTTTCGAATCCCTTTGAGTACTAGACCAATTTACTAATCTTCATTCTAATATTGAAAAGAAATAATTATTAAACAAGGCATGAAAGTATTCCCATCCATTGTACATAACATAAAAACTTAACAATCCAACATTTTCAACTTAAAGGCATTTGCAAGGTAATGTTGACCAATTTTAATAAAACTTTGAGTCTCTAATAATATTTTTCACAATTTATTTTTGATATTTCAAAATTATAAAATTGTGTATTTCTAAATATACATGTGTTCTCAAAACAATAACTATTGAAGACCTTTTAACACATTATATGATAATTTTTTGTGAATAGAATTATAAATTTGTTACAACATCCATGTCATAAAGGACTTCGTCATTTTTCTTAATTTTGGTGTAGTTTAAAAGTTCATAGAACTTATGTGCCATGTTGAAATTGTTTAGAACTCAAATTATTAACACAAAAATAATAATTTGTCTAAAACACCTTTGTGAATTTGGGAGAGAAGATGTCAACATTTCATTACAAACTATGATTATGATGAGTTCATTTACAAGTTTTATATATATTGTGACACTACAAGTTGTATATGTTTAAAAGTCCCACATTTAATATAAAACATTAGGCTTGAAAACATTTCAAGATTGTATCACATTAAATCATATAAAAATTTCATAAATATGAATGACGTTTCATAGATTTAAAAAACCATTTCACTTGGGACAATTTCCAATCCACAAAGGTGCAAGAAAAATAGCATTAGTTTGAAGTCCATTTACAGACACTTTAATAGTGTGCTAATACCCAAAAGAGCACCCCCTAAATCTGAAACCTTAAATCCTTAATTTTCTTGAGTAAATTGGCTCTGGATCCAATCACAAGAAATCCTTTTGACCATTGTGCTACACTTATTATCTTAAACACTAGGACCTAAACTATAGGGTAACTGCATGGTAAGGTGGACCAAAAAGTGGCAAAAAATTAAAAATCCAAATGTTCATTTCTTTCCTTTTTTTTTAAAACCTTGACAAGCTCTTTGTAGTTAGGTAGCAACAATCCATTGATTCCAAGTTTTATTTCAATTTTTTTATTAAAACATCTACAAATCATTGTTTTGTACACATCTTTGGAAAATTCCACCATAGTGAGCATGTTTGATTTCAATCATAGATATGAACTTTTGAAAAGTACCTAATCTTTCCACCATAAAAATTTCCATAAATCATGAACTTCATTTGATTTCATGCAAAATGTTTCAATCTTGTACCATAGGCCATATTTGACACTAATTATATTAATTTTTAGAACTATTGAAATTTTCAAAAAATAATAATTTCAGAAACATTTTTTTCTGATGGAAAATAAGAAATCTGATGGAATATTTCAGAATATCACTTGCTGAAATGAAATCCTCAAAATTAATTAATTAATTGACAAACATGTGTTTAAGTGACCAAGGCACTACAAGAATATACTTTTGAACTAAAATCAAGTCCTTAGAACAAGTTTTGAGGTCCATCATGGTACCAAACCAAAGTTTGTTCTCTTAATTGATGTTAGCATATATAACTCTTAATTTCAACTTCAAAAATTCAAAGCTTTTTTATTTTATGAATTATGCATATCAATTAATTATGTTATGTACATATTGAAGTGTATAATTTCAAAACATTCAACCCATTTAAAAATTCTAATATGCACAAAGTCATGTGACAATTTATAATCACACCTATGTAAAAAAAACAATAAATTACATTTCACCAAATTACATTGGTCCACCCTACCATACATCCATTGTACCCTAAGCCATGATTCTTAAGGGGTCTAAACCCTGAACTCTATTTGAACAGTACCGGACCAGCTTATGGAGTATTCATTCTGGTCCTAAAAGGGGGTACCTATGGAACAAGGCATGAAAGTATTCCGACCCATCGAACACACAACATAGGTACTTAACAATCCAACATCCTCAAAAGTGCAAACCCTAGACCTGCAACCCGAAATGCGAGTAATTTTCCGAAGTAGAAATGGCTTCCCCCCTCCAGCAGCACATCCTTCTAACCGCTAGTGGGGCTGTAAACCCTAAACCCTGATTCTCAAGGGACCTAAACCCTAAAACCCTGGTTCTCAAGTCCCTTGCAGGAGTGGAGCAGCTGCTTACTAGTCTTTCCTTCTGGTCCAGAAAGGGAATAGCTGCTGCAGGCAGGATTCCGTGTGAGCTCATGAGCAGCTGCTGCTGCATGCATGCCTGCCTGCCTGCCTGCAGGCCCCACTTCTACTAGTCCATCACCATCGGCTTGGTTGCAGTGTGGATTTGGAGTGGAGCAGCCATCATGATCTACTAGTCTGCAAAAGCTGTTCAACATCCCCAAAAAAGCATTTGCTTATACATCATTTGTCAACCACGTTTCTGCAAAAGGTACAATGAGGCGCTGCTTTAGGTGCTCTTTACAGCCAAGTTTGTAATATATTTCACACGGTGAAAATCATGGATTGGAGACAGATCCTCGTGTCACTCTCTTGATCCTAGCACATGATGAAGAACCTGCTGATGCAGCATGCAGTAGTAGTAGGCTAGTAGTGGAAGTTGTAATCTTTTGGTTCTGCATCTCCATCAGTTGATCGACAATGTAACCTTTTTTGGTTGTCCACATGTAGCAGGCTAGAAGTTGTCGCACTGACAGTCAGTACCCACGATCTGCCACTTTCGACATTGAATCTTATAATCGACTTTTTTTCAAATGTAACAATCGATCAGTGGGTCTGCCTGGTTCGACAACTGCCTCAAATTCCAATCCCATCAATATTTTTAAAAAACTTACTCCTACTGGAAGCATTAGAAATATCAGAAGCCATCATGAGTCCTAGTGAGCATCTTACATAAACTTGCATCTTATATCCAGATTCCGTGTGTAGAACTCGTGGGACTCACAATCTTCAATACCCATGGTTTGTCGCCATAGCGGCGGGCCGCAATATCTATCATCTTCGGCAGACCTTTACTAAGGCCCTCAGCTGGGTTTTTTCTGTTAGAAAATTACCCACAACTACTTTCCTGCAAACCTGTCAAAAACTATAGAGAATCTAACACGAATTCATCACCTCATTGAGTTGAAATTCGCAGAGATTTGATGAAATGTTGGTTTGAAAACCGCCTCTTGAGCTATATTAAGCTTGTTAGAGCTGCAATTTGGTCCTCACCTAATGTCAAAGCCGGTGATGAATGGAACGTCCAAGGGAACCTGACCTGACGGTCCAGCCTCCCAAATGGGTGTGGACTTGGACAATCATACATGTAGATTGTCAATGTTTAGCTGCAGCTTCTTCTGCATACATCAGTGAGGAGCATTGAGTTCTGCAACAACATCAGAAGAATCATTCTCGAGATCATATAAATTTTTTGTAAAGAAACAGGAAGAAAATCAAATTGCTGTAATACTCTCAGGCTTTTGCTTGATCTCTCGCAGCCCATTACACGACTACATCGCTTCATCTTCACTGTTGCCCTGTAAATTTAATCATGTCTCAAATGCTCTAAACTTCCATTACTTCCAAAAGATTTTCAACCCAGTTCTATCTCTTTTTGTTTTCACCAGATTAACACACATAGATTGAGTTGATTCTGCCCTGTTGAATGTGGACAGTAATTTGCTTTCCCCAAACATCTGATCTACTCAGTACTCAGGATCAGTCCCAGAGAAATTCTTCCAACATAAAAGCTGCAGCAACTACTTTTGTCTCCGTCAAATTTTCAGCTCAGCACAACTTGAGCTAAATTCTCCTTAAGCTGGTACAGGATTAGCTGGCTCACATATCATATGTCTTTGTTTGTTCTATTTCCATGTAAGGCTAGGACTGAAAACAAGCAGGGCTGTTCTGGTAATGAGGGTCCTGTGCAAGGCCAGACCTGAGTACTGGACCCAAATTCCCAGAACAGTCCCATTCAAGTTCCTTAGCCAGCATAACAAACCAGTAGAATTTTGCTTTTAGAAACAGACGGTTGTGATTCATTTGAGAAGAGAGTTGTTTGTTTTGCCTCAGTAAAATTTCTGCCTCCATACCCACTAGAAATATTCTACAGGTTCTTTGCATAGCCGTCCATCGTGAGAATCTTGATGCTCTGATTGGCTGTCAGGTCATAAGTTACAACCTATATCCTTTGACGTCTGTTTCAAATTTAGTGGCCTACTAGTTAGCACAAGGTACTACCCTGGGCTCTCATTGGCCCAGTGATTCTGTAACCCTTCATTTCTTGGATGAACAATTCATAAATTGCTCTCTGCATAGATGAAAAGAGGGCATTTTGATTCTCATTAGGGATGTTTATGTCCGGTAACCAGTGCCCTCTCCCTGGTTACCTAGTGTGGATGGTGGGCAGCTACTGAATGAGAGCTGGACCCCTAACATTACATTTGCCCAGCAGTACAAGAGTACTGCTGCAATTTGTTTCCCTCAGTCTAGTCTGCCCTAGGCCCTGTACTTTTTTCACCTTGTCATGTTTTGCAACCATAACCTCCCATGTTATGAGTGCCAAGGGGCATGTAATATGCCAAATAGCATGTGCCAAAGACCAGTGTTGTAGCATGTTACATGCCCCCAGCACCCAAAACATGTCTATAAATGTCAAGGTGAAAAAAAATGGGGCAAAGGCTACTGGGGTAAAAAAATCCCAGCAGTACTATTGTACTGACTGCAGTAACAACTATGGGCATATGTAATGTTAGGGGCAGCCCTTTTTTTACTGGCAATATATCGCCAAAATGAGAAATAAAAGTTCTAAATTCAAAAAAGAAAGTGATTTTGGAGGTTTTCAGTTGCCAGAAGTGAGAGGGAAAAAAAGTAGAAATCGTCAGATTGATATATGTAATTTTCATTGTGTAGCCAAACATATAGAAGGATGATTAAAGATTTGGTTTACAACCAGATTTGGCTAAATCTTGCTAGGGATAATTGCCACTATAGCTACAAAACAAAAATTCTTTAAAAAAACCGCTGCTTAGGGGAGTGGGATCTCTTTACTTCCAGCTCTTTGCTGACACCGTGAATTTGACATCTCAACTGTCATAGTACCTCGCCTGGTTAGGCACTAATTTTTATTTTTTTTGAAATTGTCAAAAATTTCGACAAATACATGCTACCATGCCAAAAAACTGAAGGAAGCTCTCAAGCACAATAGCTTTATTATTTAATATAAAGCTGAATTGTAAAATTATTTTTTTTATTGCCAAACAATGTAATTGACCAAAATATGTGTGTGTGTGTGTGTGTGTGTGTGTGTGTTTATTATTAGGCACCTTGCTGCAGAACCAGCCTAGGTACTACCGTATTCCATATCTCTAAAGATACTTAAGGGGGATTATGATAATGGTAGGCTGAAATGCTGATGATGCAAACTCCAAGAGGGGCTGAATAATGGGGGAGTCTTATTAAATACTTATGAATTTGCTTCACAGTACATTTCTACTGTAATATTGGACAAGTACAACTTCTTCAAAGACAGTACTACTACGAACTAGTTTGGGCCTTAATTTTGAATATGTTATTCGTGCTCTCATGGGTGGTGGCAATGGAGATGAACACAAAACACGCATTCCTAGTGTAAAAGTCCTAAGTCCTTGATGGTGTGCTGAATGTTTGATTTTGACAGTTTAAAATCTGTGCTCCTTGAGTACCCACATGATGTCATAGACTTCTCCATCATGTACAACAGCGTGATGCAACCTTACTACAGTAGGCTTGCTCTTTGGGTACAACTAATAAACTTGGATCAATCATTCATAGAAGCCACAAGTTCATCAATTGTGATGCGAGTGGATTGTAATATATTGGGAGGCCCCCAAAAGGAAGAAAAAGAGGCATTTTCATGAATGAGTAATCCACACTTGACAAGCCCAGAAGAACTGTCTGTCAGGCCAATGGGTCATTGTTGTCATATAATGCAAATGAGCTTTTTCCTATGTGAAATACCATACTGTCACAACGTGTGTGTCTCTCTCTTTCTCTGGCAACAATGCTGATTGTTGTGTCAGGCTCTCACAATGTTACGGCTATTCCAAACAAGGATTTTGAACAACCACTGCAGACACGCAATAGGTGAAGAAGGAATAATTTTGGCTGGACTAGGTCAGACGCATAACAGAAGGTTATTACACATCTAGGAATATAGTTAAAGAATGAGTAGGCTCAGTGTCGATGGTTTTGCCTGGATCCTACACCTCGATGATGATGATGATGATCAGATCATCCTCGACACTGTCAATTACCTACCCAACTCATGCGTTCTTCAGGAATCCACATACCTCAGAAACGTCTCTTTGTTCAAACCATGTCCCACCCCACCCACAAGATTCCTGACAGAAGGGTAAGCACTAAGCATGAGAAATCAATTGAATGCAACTCAATCTCCAACGCAAAAGCTCACATGCCTCTGCCATCTATGCTCAACACAGAAATCATTCACTTAATTATTTTGAGAGTGGCCGAGTTATGAGAAATGCATTTGAGCATAGCTTCTATAATTTTTGTTTTGAATAAAAAAATGTGACTCCATGGTTTTAAAACAATTTAATAGAGTTTTCCTTAAAGTGATGTCTTGTTGGACCTCACTTTCACACCTTGTTTAGCTCCTCGTGCCCACTTGTGAGAGGAATATCTGTAAACAATTTCAAATTAGGAACCAGATTCAAAAACTCAACATGAGATCCCTAAAAGGCGGGCCACAGTGAGCCAGCACCCACCAGTTCAAGGATGGATGATATGTGATCAGGAAACAGTTTTCTGTTGGGTTCCAGTTCCCTAGCTAACCATGGTGCTTAGCTCAGTTGCTTTATTTAATACCTACAAACTAGGTAAGTCATAAAAACAGCACCTACTTACTATGTAAAAACTATCTACTTACCTGTTGGTCCCCTATTTTGTTACCTAATGTTAGACCTACTTCTTATAGAATGGGTTACCAAGATTAAACCAGGTAGTAACTCAGTTTAACTTGTGGGGTTCTTGGGTTTAGGCTTTTAGGGGTAATGTTTAACATTTGGGTTTTTTAAGTTTGATTTTCAAAGTTTTTTTTTAGAGCTTGGGATTTGGGTTTTTAGGGATTGAATTTTAGGGTTTGGGTTTAGGGGTTAAGATTTTTAGGATTTTAGTTTAGGGGTTAAGGATTTTAGGGTTTGAGTTTAGGCTTTTATTGTTTGTGTTTTAAGGTGACTAGGTTAAGTTTTTAAGGTTTGGATTTTTGGGTCTAGTTTAAGGTTTTTGGGTTTGACTTTTAGGGTTTTGGTTTTAGAATTTTTTTTAGGTTTAAAGATAATGTGTAAGATACAATTTCAATGGCATGGTCAAAATAAGTGTTAGGAATGAATGTTTTATTAGGAAACATGTTTTGAGGTTTATGTTAGAGCATAAGTAAGGTGGGTAAGTAAAAAATTAGTCCCAAAGAGGTGGATTTACAAGTAGGTCAGATAGGACAAAAAAATCTAAAGTTTAAACATAAAGACTCATGGGAAAATTATATAATGAAAAGTTCTTCCCAAACACTTTCCTTTTTCATTTCCACAAAATCAAAATTTACAAGTTTTTTGAATCACAATTTTCCTCACGACTAGTTGCATAGTGTTCAAAACTTTCCTCATGGCTAGTTGCCTAGACTAGAAACCATGAAACCTTACATATGAAATCATTGAAAAGCATAAATATGACCCAACTAAATATGGATGAGCATGGGACTTTTAACTACATGTCCAAAGTTGCCCAACCTTGGCCTTAAACTTATCCTCTAACATTATTCCTAACTCCCTGGTTATTTTCAAGTTGCTTATTTTTATTTTGTTGTTCTTATCATGATTGATGTCCATCTTGCTTATCAAAAAGGCATCATGGACATTGGAGGTGGAAGAAAAGTGGGTTGCCATGCTTGCCACTTTCCTAGCTTACATTACCCACATCTAACCCTTAGACACCTTCTCAAATGGAACATGCTTTCACTAGGTACAAGCATAGGGTTAGGATTAGAGGTAGGCACACCATTGGTAGGTTGAGAATTGAATTACAAGAGCTATGAGACATAGACCTAAAAAATGAGGTGGACACTAGGGTGCCATCAATGAAACTTTTTCACCTCTTTAATACACCTATTGTGGCATGCCCATCTATGGCTTTCAAGCACTCCAATCCGCTGTCACGTTGTATAGTTGCCCTCTCAAACCCATCCTTGTTTGAATTGTTGATTTCCAATTCTTTAAAGGGTCTCATGAAGCAGGTCCTTCAAGGTCTTCTATTGAAACTGTAATCTAGGGTAGGCCTTTTGATAATCCTGATAAACAACCTTCCACACTACATCTAGAATAAATTAGGTCACATGTTTTTTTTGCCAAAGTTGTAGGCAGCAACATGTATGTTGTATGAAATTACTAGTGCAATGGGCTGTAGGAAGTTCACAGTTTACCAATGCACCTTCTTTCTTAAAAGGGGTTGATTCCCTTATGCAAAGAAAGAGATTCAGATTGTTGAGCCTGTACCATTCTTTTATTTTTAAACCCACATACACCACACTCATAATTTTCAATTCTCAAACATACCCACAAAACCTAAACGACTCATCAAAATGGTGTCAAAAGAATTGCAGCCCGCCCCCCCCTCCAGCCCTCTCAAAATAATTTCCAAATGTTCAAAAATACTCATATAACCTAAATGGATCATCAAGAGGGTGCCAAGAAGGTGCCAAGAAAGATGCACCTCCTTCAAACAATTTTGAAAGGTTCAAGCATATTAAAACCAAAAGCTCTACTCACAAAAGCTCATGATAATGATTTTTAAAAGCTCTTGGGACCTCCGTGCATGAAACAAAAACCACTCCAAAAGCTCATAAAACCTCTATGTGTAAAAGCTCATGAAACATGACTAATCCTAAAAGCTCACAAGACCTCCACCCACAACACAAAAATCACTCTTGGGAGTTCATGAGACCTCCAAGCGTAAAAGCTCAGAAAGTTTTTATTCACAAATGTTCACACTCATAAAACCTCCACTCACAAAACTTCCACCCACAGTCGTTCACAAAACTAAAAAAACTTACACTCCAAAACTTCCTAAGATGTGAAACTTTTCCACAGAGAACAAAAACTCTTACAAGGCTTGGGATTTCAAGTAGAGCAACTTGGAACCATAGGCCCTAGGTGTCTCCCTAGTTAGTCTCTAGGCTCTATGTAATGCCCCTATGTAGGCTTTTGATAACCCCTATCTTAAATAGCCCTCTTGCACTATGAATCCACCTTAGGTAGCCTCCTATGTAATTCCTAAGTATCCCTGAACTTAGTAAATCCCTGACTAACACTTTTCATAAGCTTTGTATAATCTCCTAAGATCTCCTTTAAGTATTCCATAACCTAGGTAATGCCTCAGATAGACACAGGCAAAACACAAAAGATAAAGGAAACTCAAATCATCGTGAGCTGAAATTTGAGTTTCCTACTTTGCTATTTTCTTTGACACAATTACATCTTGCATTTTGAATGTTTTCCCCTGGTTCATTGAAACCCAAGGTCCTTTCTTGGGTTTTACCATCTTTACCAATTTCTTGAATATCAAAACATTTTTACATAAAGCCTTTAGTGAAATGTTGGAGATGGATAATTCAACATCTTCTCTCTTTGTAGCAATTCCCGAAAAATTACAACTCAAACAACATTTCACACTAGTGAGGAATCTGAGTCAATTAGATTTGTGAGCACCTGTAAACTCAGAGCTAATGGTTGAACTTGTGAATATATTTTTTGCTGCACATATTTTGGAGAGTTTAAAGAGTCCTATATCCTACCTACTTGGATGTGCTTATATTCTCTTCAAGGATTTCATCGAAAATGAATACTTTTTTCAAGTGGTCCTTCTCACTGCACCACAAACACCCCCAAAAACTAATACCTACTGTTTTCCCATGTGCCTTCTTGGCCTGTGGGAATGGATATTTTTTAATATACCTAACCATGTGCCTTAAACAGTACAATGCTCACCTCCAAACTCCCCAGAAGTTCTGTCACATTCTCTCCCCCTCCTCCTCCCTCTTCTCTAAAAAAAAGGTCTGTCATGCAGACCAACTGGTTCTCATGACCCCAAGCCACTTAATTTTAGGCTCAGGGCCCATATGGTATTGATAATAAAAAGAATTGCAGCCCAGAACCTAAGTTGATGACAATTCTTGCAAAGATATGCTCAAGTTTTGGATGTTCAACTTCATAATAATTCAGAAGTCAGAGAACCTGCGTGCCTTGCAGAGGACCCTCAAGAAAGATAATGCAGGCAGGGCCTATGATTGTGGCCATAACAGGTCCATATATTCTGCTGTGTGGAACTTTGCTCATTGTTATAAGAAGAAAGCCTGACAGGAAGAGTGCCTTGGTCCACAAAGAAGAATTGTAGCCAATGGATCCCCAAACCACACAGCAGTTAGTTCAGGGATGATGAACTTCATGATTTTTTAGCTGTGGATTCTTCTTTGCAGATAACAAGTCTGGTTTTGAGTTCTGACTAGTAATATTGGAATTTGGGATGGTGGTTCCCTCAGACCTTCTTCTTTTTTAATGAAAGAACCCTCCAACTTGGATAGCCTATATGGACCTCAAAGAATCCAGTCTTCACTCCGAACTGTGCTTCTTGAACAATCAAAGAAACTACCCTGAACTGCCAGTGCATTGGCAGCTCATTCAGGAAACTGGCTGATCCACTGATATTTTTCAAAACCTTGGAACTGGAGGTTCTTTGATACTAATTGTTTTCAAAAACCATTATAACCCAAGATTACAACTTAAAATGATCTCAAACAACCGCAGACCATCATCAAAAACATGAGATGTTGATGTCAAAATGACAAGCAGATGAAACACAAGGTATGTTAAAATTTGTCAAAATAGTATGTCCTAAAAACAAATAAAAATTCCCCAGATTCCAATGACAAGCAACAAAACTTGAGAGGTACAAGTGTTTAAGTTATCCAGCTTTGCAAACTGCATGCAAAATATATCCGATAAGAAAAGAGCAGACCCACAGAATGCCTTTGGACAGTTCTTCTCTGACAACAATTTCTGCAGCCAAGATGCTATTGTCTGATTTGCATTGGTCAAGATTCCACAGATTAGCTGAGCTGGGTGCTGGAAGCTTGACAGTGGCCACTATTGACTTAGATACCAAGTCTGGCATCTACAATAGTTGTCTTATTTAACACTGTATATTCTCTACTCCACCAGCACATGATACTAGTTTGGAATCCACACAAAATTTATCCAGAAGAAAGCTAAGATTCAAAAGGTATTCTTGTCTAAAGGAATATCATCATGGTAAAGCACTAATACAACCCCTGCTTCAATTTACTGCAACAACTATCAAGAGCATATCAAATCATGCACTTGAGTTGCTCCCCAAACTAGTCACTAAATAGCAGGCCTCATGAAACCCTTGTCAACGGTGGTACCAGGAAACAGGCGAGAACCGACCAGGGTTTCCGCCTTGTTCTTGACATGGAGATGAAGTCTGCCCCAACCCTTCTCACTGAAATGAGAACCAGCCCTTGAGAACCTTCAAAAACCCTAGTTAATACCCAAGCAAAGTAGTGGAGGGTAGCAAGGTCCAATTCTTAGGTCTAGGGGTCTAGGCTAGGTAATAAGTAGGGTCTAGGGCGGTAAGTAAGGTCTAGGTCTAGTTTTTAGCTAGTTTTAGGCTAGGGATTCTAGATTTGTAGCTAGGGTTTCTTTTTAACTAGTTTTTATTTTGAATTTTTTTAAATTTTGACAAATAAAAATTTCTCAATTTTTTTAATTTTGAACTTTGATCGCTGACATGTAGAGAACTGCCTTCAAGAACCAACTATTATCAAATTTGTCAAAATTGGCTAAATTTTCTTTTCAAAAATTTTATAGACTAGCTGCTTTTTCTTAAGGTTGGAAAACCAATTTAAAGAACTGAAACAGTTTTTAGAAACTTGTATGAGAACTAGAACCAGTGATTCTTTAAAAAATTTGAGAACCACCGAGGACCTAGGTTAAAATGAACTAATAGGACCCACTTGCAATGTAACTAGTGGTTAATTTTTCATGTTTTTAAATGGTAAGTTAAGTTAATGTTGAATTTTTTTCATGTGTTTTTACAAGAATGTTTCAAATATATTATGGGATCATTTTTTTTAATTTGATGAATCTAATGAATATAAAATATTCTAAATAATTTTTAAAACATTGTAACTAGTGATTCTTATTGATTGTAGAAGTTTTTAAAAGACTCGAATATTTTTGAAAGCTACATATTTTTAAAAAAAACTAAATATCAACCTTAACATTATTTTATTTTTTTTTAATTTTTTTTAATTCCATTTTTTTGTAATAATAAAAACATATCCTTACATAACATAGGACAAAGGAGGCAAATGTGGGTTAATGCATGTGTACATCACATATAAACATTATCTCCTTTTCTCATGGTGTTGAAGGCTCAATAAACGATAGGATGAGTTTCAATGAAGTTTTGATTGATGTTTCAAACCCAAAAGATAAGCTTGAATTCAAGAATAAGCACTCAAGCCTCTTTAAGATAAACCTATGGATTTAATCACCCTAATAGAAAAAACAATTAATCATATGGTTAAAATGTATTGTTACATTGCCCACAATTATGTGACCCCAACTTTTCAAAAAAAATTGGCTTGTTTACCTAAAGAACCTAAATCTTAAACAAATAGTCCAATTCTTATGCCAATGCCAATTCCACCAAAAGGGTGTTAGTTCAAATTTGGGTCACAAAAACCTAACACTCCAAACTAACAGACCTAGCAACATTAGAATACACCATCCAATATTGGAAGCCTAATATGACATAGTTATGGATGAACCCCATGTGGATTGATGGAAAGATTTGCTTATTTATAAAGGATATTTATCCAATAGATAGGTAGGTAGGATAATACATGGATAAAATGTAAGTAGATGCATGTGTAGATGGCTAATACATAAATAAAGGCTTGTGGTTTATTAGTAGGTATATTGTAAAAATAAAAATTGAACTATCTATCATGGTTAGTATGGTAACTAGAGTCAAATGGGAAAAGCTTTTCTTGGACCCCCCCACCATCCATTTGTCACATGTGACACACTAGTGACTACCAATTCATTTTGGCTCTCAAATGAAATAGCCATTTTCTTGAAGTATTAAACAATCATAACAAAGTATTAGTAATCCATTGACTACCCAACCCAAGGACTACATTGACACCATCTCTCTCTCACATGTAACTTGCCAAATCGTATAATTGTTTACGTATAATATATCATACACACATTACATGCATGACCCAATTCCTTGTTTGTGTTTTATCAAATATGAGCACAGTTATTTTGTTATGGACATAGTTTATGGTTTAAAATTTATGGTTAGTCATAGTTATGCCATACCAAATGGAATTATTAACCATGCAATCTAAACAAATGTTTTTTCATTAAGAATGTATCAAAATAGGTTTCCAAGGAGGTATCTTTTGAAGCATTCAATAGTCTACATTCTTTTTAAAGTAGAGAAAGTCTAAAGTCAAAAAACTAGCTAAAAATGGCATGTCCATTGCTACCTAATTCATTCCCTCCTAAATTGTTGTAATGATTTAGTGCAGAATGGAAATGATGTGAATTGTTTTTGCAAGTGTGAAAGGGGAGTGGGAGTCAAGTGCATCCAATGTACGCAAAAATTATCATCATCAACAAAGATGAATGAAGTTCCCTTTGGAAATTGCTTAAAGGTGGCAAAATAAGAATTATGTGTTTTTGTGCTTAAAATAAAATTGTTGTGTGTCAATTTTGTGGTTGTGCAAATTTTTAATAATGGTAACTTGGTAACTAAGATGTTGCTACCAAGCTTGTTTGTTTTTTGATGTGTTATGGTGATGTTTTGGAATAGTAGCAAGAAGGTGATTGGTGAGAACAAGATGTGGGATAAGAAGATGGTGGTGTGGTTCTTCATGGGGATAACTAAATGCACAATTCATAATGGTTTTGTGAAAGAGGAAGAAAGTAAATTATATGTGTTATGTGGTAAAAGAAATGTTGTTGACAAGGAAAATACTTGTTCAATGATAATCTAGGATTTTTAAAATTTTGTGTTGTGAGATTTAGTTTATAGGTTACCTAATAATTTTCACCATGTTGGGTATAGTTTAACTTACTATAGAACTATCCATGTAGTGGTAATAGTAGGGATGGTTATGGGGGATGATGAAAGCTAATATTGAAATCAAAGCAAAGTGAAGAGTCTTTGTAACTATCCTATTGAATGTTTTAGTTTTATACTTGAGGTTTGTGTTATTTGAAGTGTTCAGATTTTACTTTGTGTGCCAAATACATAGCAAAGTCTTTAGTTAGAGTTTAATTGTTTAAACCCACTTTAGTGGCAAACTAAGTTTAATGTATGTCTGTGAAGTTGTTACAAAGGAAGCTAAATGTGAGTTTATGCTAAATGTTTTAATTTAGATAGATGTTCATATTGTTTAAATGTGGCATGAAATTATAGTCATCTAAAATGAAAATGAAAATGATTCATGCTCTTAGTGGATAGAGGGAAATAAAGTAGGATTCTTTTACAAATGTTCAATGTCATGTCATCTCCAAACAACTTGATCATGTGTAAAGTGAAACTCTATCACCTCTTGAAAATGTCATAATTCATTGGATTATGTATATATTTTAGGAATGTATGTGGAAAGAAAAAAAATAAAAGACATAAATGTATGTGATTTTTTTAGGGCTGTAAAATGGAATTTATGTTCAATGGAATATTTAAAATTGTGCTTATTGATCCTAATACAACCATAACACATAAAATACCAAGTTCCACACATGGAGCACCCATGATTTATTCTACAAGACAAGAGAATGTATACAAAATTAATATGATTTATTTAAATAAATATTTTTCCATTGAAATCATCCACACAAGATCCACTATAATGAAAGTGTAATGTTCCATTCCACTTGTATGTCTTGTATAGGGCATGGGTGATGGTGTCTTCTAACCAATGATGGTTAATTAGATGGAATGCTCTAATGGGTTTGGACATAATTTCTAATAATGTATTATTGTTTCATTTAAAGTTTGTGAGTTTTTTTTCTAAACCATATGTAGCACTCCCTATGACCTCTAAGTATTTATTAAAATTTTCATAAGTATAAATCTTTGAATGTGTAAGACCTTGGAATATTTCAAGAACACCTTTTTATGATACAATAGTTTTTTGCAATCATTCTTTATTTTCAAGAGTGTCAATTTCAATATTATTAAATTAGCAAGTAAGGCTTAAAGTTGTTGCACTTCACTTAGACAAGTGTTTCCATCTTCCATATGATTGCACACCTCTTTACCACCATAATGTACTTTTCTTTCTTTGTTGTGGCTATGGTCAAACATTCCTCAAAATCAATTTGAGGTTTATATATGTCAACATGATGCATAGTGATTTAGCTCTTTAACTATACAACACATGTATCACAATAGTGACTTTAGTTGCACCAATGTAATAACAAAAAAGGAACAAATCTTTAGAATGTGCAAGAACTCCAACAATTATTATAAATTAAATAATAAATGTAGAAGTATAAACAAAAGGAAAAATCATAAACATATGCATTCCACTACATGACCATGTACTTCCTTTGTATCAAGACCACAATCACATTGTTTATCCAAGTTGAAAATTTCCTCTTGCTTCAACTCAAGGCCTTGTTCATTGTCTTCTCACCATTAGTCCATTCAATGTAAATAGTCTAGTTCATCATCTTTCCCAACTTTTCACAAGCTAGCATTTTGGCCATTCCCAATGATATCAACCTTGATGTTGACAAATATGGCTTCTTGTGTTGTGACCAGAAATGATTACAATCACTAGATATCTATGCATGTAAGTAGAACTTTTTAAGTTAGGGTTATGCAAGTGCATGCATAATAATTAAAGTATACATAAAAAGTAGGTGTTGCCATCCAAAAAATGGGGTTTCCATTGCTAAATTATCCCCAAACCTTTAAAATGTGACACTATTTTGAACATTCAAGTTGGGCACTTTAACACATTGTAATGTAATGAAAATTTCATTTAAATGTTAGAAAAAGGATGGAGATCATGATGAAATCAAAAATCTAATGTTTATAAGTTTTGTTTTTCATTTTAAGGCATGTAGTGTTAAAAATAATGAAATTTAATCTTGTTTTCATCCTAGGAAATGCAAATTATTAAATATTCTAAATAGTTTAAAGATCATGAAGATGCACATGATGAAGACTTTTGCATCATAAATAAGCATAAGGCACTAGCAATTTTGTGGAAGCACAAGGACAAGGAAATGAAGAAAATTGAAGGAAGCTTAAAGTTGCAAAATGAAATGGGCAACAATGTTCAAGATTATGGAAGGTAAAAATAAGTTAATTATCAAAAGGTGAATTCTTTTAAAGTTGAGCATAAGAAATATCATCTAAAACAATTACAAAAATGCTTAGAAAAATGCAGGCTAAATGGCATTAGCCTTAATCGTAAAAAATGTGCATTTTGTGTAAATTCAAGAGTAATGCTAGGACACATAGTGTGTCATGACGGTTAGTTGGTAGATCCATGAAAAATTACAGTAATTATCATTATGCCAACACCTACCAATGTAATGGAAATAAAACAATTCCTTGGAACGGCTAGTTTTTATCAACACTATTTTCGAGATTTTGCAAGTAAAGTTACACCAATGTGCAAAATACTAAAATAGGATGAAGAATTTATATGGACAAAGGCATGTTCCAAGTCTTGGGAATGGATGAAAACATCTATGACATGCCTACCTATACTTATTGTATTTGATTGGAAGTTAAAGTTCCATGTGCATATTGATGCATTGAATTTTGCACTTGGAGCCATGCTAAGTCAAAATTTAAATAAGACTATTGATAAATCAATTTACTATGCTATTAGATTGATGAACATTGGAAAAAATAACTATACAACCACTATAAAAGAAGCATTAACAATGATTTATGTTGTGAAGAAATTTAGGCATTATCTTTTAGGAAATAGCTTCATATTTTTCGTGGACCATCAAGCTCTATTATATTTGGTCAACAAACCAATATTCATTGGCTGAATTACTAGATGGCTATTACAATTGCAAAAAAATGATTTTAAAACAATAATCAAACCAGGTTAGGTGCATTTTTTATTTGATCAATTATCCAAAATTAATCATGGAAAGCTAGCCATTAGAGTTGAAGATCAATTACTTGATGCCCAAATTGATTGGTATGGAAAATAATTGATTATCTCAAAAAAGGTTATTTTGACAAATATATGCCAAAAGAGGAACGAAGTTGATTGGTGATTAAAGCAAAGCCATATACATTATGTGATGGCCATTTGCATAAATTAGGACTTGATGGAGTGTTGAGGTAGTGTTTAACACCCATCGAAGCATTTAAAATTTTGGAAGAATTCCATGAAGGACCAGTTGGAGGTCATTATGGTAATAACACAACATTAAGAAAATCATGTCAATAGGTTACTAGTGGCTAACTATTCATAAAGATGATGTTGACTTGTGTCAAAGGTGTGACATATGTCAATGACTATAACTTATGTGGTGAAATGGCAAAGGACCGCTCATAATAATTAAGGCATATGAACCTTTCATGAAATGAGGTTTAAGCTTTATGGGACCTATTAAACCCATAGCTAAGACTACTAGTAATTAATATATTATTGTAGCCATTGACTACACCACTAAGTGGGTAGAAGCTAGGGCATTTAGGGATAACAAAACAAAAAACACCACTAAGTTCATTTATGAAAACATCTTAACTAGATTTTGGTGTCCCACCCATTTTATTAGTGATCAAAGAAGCCATTTCATTAACAAAACTATTGAAGTGTTAGTGGTGGAATTTATGATTGTACATCATAAATCAACCACCTACTATCCCTAAGGAAATGGCCAAGTTGAATCGATTGATAAAACTTTGGGAAAGATTTTGGCCAAATTAATTAATGTTAATCGCAACAACTAGGGCATTATGTTCTTTATAACATTATGGGCATATCAAACAACATATAAAGTGACTACACAATTTACACCTTTTGGATTGGTTTATAACACTCAACTCATTACTCTAGTTAAATTTATGGTCCCTACTAAAAGAATCAAGGATGTACCAACAAAACACCTTAATCGGGCCATCCATGTAAGGATGGAAGATTTCATTTGATTTGATGAAGAACGTTGGCATGTTGGTGAAAACATCAATCATATACAATTATTGTGAAAGGAAAATTAGGATGAAAAAGGGAAACTCAAGAACATATATAAGGGTGATTTAGTCCTATGGATGCCCAAAACAATTAAGATCAAGGGAGGTCAATTTAAGCTACCTTGGAAGGGTCCTTATAAAGTGTGTAAAGCTTTCAATAATAACATTGTCAAATTAACTATTCTAGGTAATGATGAGGTAGAGAGAGTAAACATCAACAAATCAAAAGAATATCATTCTAAAAATGTGATAGCTGATGTTATGGTGGCCAATGTCCATGTCAAAAGAGACCCTAATAGGTACCATTGGGGTAGGACCTCAATTGTTGAACCTAAAAATTTATCTAGGCTTGTACCGAAACTTGGAAAACTACCATGGACAGATTCCATAACTAAAATTGTAGATGATGAGTATTTTTGGACAAAGGAAGAAAGATCAAGAAGTATTGAAAGAAAGGCAAGAAGTAGTGGTTACAAAACCAAACTTAAAAAAAGAAAATCATTATATCCTACCAACTATGCCTTGAGAGAGAAAGGCCATAAAGAAGGTTATTTGCAACCACCTAACCTAAACCCCACAAGGAAAAATATAGAAGCTATCACCAAAATATTAAAGAGTCAATTAAATGAATTATGGCTAATATGACCTTTAAATACTTTACTGAGCCTTGAAGAGTTAGTGGAGTTGAAGAAAATCAAACAATGATATTACCTATGGAAGAAGTGTTCTAGGAAAGATAATGAACATGTAAGTGAATAATGACAATCTAGTTGCATGCTAGTCTAATCTTCGCGGACACAATTTCTCATAATGAAAATGGAGACTTGTCACAAAAATAACAACCTAAATTAATACATACCTAAATTAGTATACCCAATATATTTATATATACTATGTATTATAATAATATTATACTTATGGTACTAAAAATAAACTTATGTTAATTAACATCAAACCTAAGTTAAACTAACCTAGGCTAAATTAATCATGGTTAGACTAATTTTATAACTAAACTAATTAAAAGGCTCATGATGGTTAAATTAACTTAAGCAAAACTAACTAGGAGGTTAAATTGATCATGGAGCTAAATTAATCTAAATTAAATTAACTATTGTTAAACTAAACATTGCTAAATTAACTAGTTGTTAATATTTTTGATATTTTTAATTATGTTAAGATATGTATGGCTACTAAGCTACATTACATCATAAACTTGCCCCCTACAAGGTTTAGTGCTTTTACAACACTTTGACAATGTGTTCAAGGTTAAGTGTTGACTAAGTGTTGATATAGTCATTGATATGATGTCATGATTGCATTGTAACACATTGTGATGATCAAACATTGTGTTACGATGCCATAATAACATTATCTCAATAATTTATTAACACTTAACTAACACTTAACCTTGAACACATTGTTAAAGTGTTGTAAAGGCATAAATACATGGTGGGGGAAAGTTTGTGATGTACCTAGCCTCTAAATACCCTAACCTAGGTTAGTTACTAGCCTAAACAAGGTAATTATATTATAGTATAATTAATAATTATAAGCAATCATATCTATGTTTATTATAATTACATTTATTATTTCTAATATTTTAATTTACTAATTTATTAATACCATTATTTATTTATTTAGGATTACTATTTATTATCTAATTATTATTGAGTAATGATGTTATTATTTTCTTAGTATCTATTATTTTATCTTTATTATGCTATTAATAATTATGGTAATATATTTATGGCTAATAGGTTACATTTATTAGCCTATAGTATGTAATAATATTATAATATTATTGCCTATTAACTATCATGATTTATAACACAATTAATATATCTAGTAAGTAAACTTTGTTAGTATGGCATAGGTACCATGTAGTAGTTGCATGTAGGTTGCAACTACATTGGTTACACTTACAACTAATTTTTTTATCCCATATTTTTTGCCTTCCATTCCAAGTGTGCATGTTATATAACTAAGTGCATTAATCTTATTTACAAAACAAGTACCAAATGCAAATTTGGGATGAGCTAATGAAATAAGCTTGACCTTAAAGGTTAAACCCAAACAAAAAATTGGATTATTTTAAACCTAGCCTTACACAAGCAAATGTTTAATTGTCACACAACATTGCCTTGCCCATTATTCATTAGACATGTGTCAAAATCTTATTGACCTTAAATTACATCTATATTAATAATAATGAATGTTGAAATAAAGCTCAAGTTACAATGTGTTGTCATCTACTTGATGCACATGGCAAAACCCTGTCCACCCAACATTCATTGGTCCAAATTTCATTTCATTTACCAATAATTACAAAATATTAAATTAAGGCTTAAATGACACATGTCACCATTATATTGATGCATGTGTTGATATCCTATTCACACTATATTGGACGGATTAGATAGCTTAATTTATTAATTAATATTGAAAATGTCACATGTCATTAGATAATTGTCTTTCAAAAATGGACATGTGTCATAAAAAGAATGGTCATCATTTTGGTTGCACATAGTTGTGCATTTAATAAAGTGAATCATAAATTTCAATTTTCTTATAGTGATCGTCTTCAAGAATTTGTGTGTGTTTCAAGGTTTCCCAAATTGTTTTCCACATTTAATTCACGCAAGGATGAACACTTGTCTTTGGTAACCTAGGCATGGTGAATGCACACAAAGAAACAATGAAATTGAAAATAACCTCCCAATGCATTCTTGCACACAATTTGTGCATAACACACACAAAGCAAAAGCCAAGATTACACCCTCCCACACATTGCTACCCATAGTTTGCACACAACTCGCTTACAACAACATAGAATCACAAGAGGGGTATATATCAACCATGTTGGATTGTGAATGATCGTGATTTGTCAAATTGCATGTTGTTTGAACTTCACCATTGATTTTGAAATAGACCTAGATATGCCAAGTTTTCATCCATGTAATTTGGACTTGCAATAAACTTTTAAAACATTTAAATTTTACACATTTATAATGTGTGTACAAATAATGTCCCACACAAAGTGTTGAAAGTCCACTAGTACAAAAATACATTATTTTTAGGTTTAGATGCTTTTGGAGACCTTTGGGTCATTAAAAATATATAATTTCCTTGCAAAGCTCATAATGGAACAATAGTGTTACCACAATGCCAAATTTTGGGCAAATTGGAGCCTTAGGTTAGAGAATGATATAATCTACATTTTAGATTCAATAATGGTTACCATAACATTAGCTCCTCTTACCACGTTTTCACCCAAGTACCATGAGGTTCACAACAATATCATAACCAAAATATAAATGGGATCATTTTGTTGTTAGGCCAATTCAATAATGTGCCAAAAATCTAGACCCCACATCAACAAATTCAATATTGGCTACAAATCCATAACATCCAATTAATTACTACCAATTACCAATACAAAACTATCAATCCTAATTTCTATCTATCAAAAAATAATCTACCAAAAAAATTTCAAATATATGTTGTAGTCCACAAGAATCTTTCATTTCATTTCAATTTACCAAATTACCAATTCACGTATTGCCCTCCAACATACAATTGCCATCCAATATGTACATCCACATAATTCCTTCTAGGTTACACATCCATATGATTACCACACAATTTACAATAAGCTTGGGCCATATCAATTAGAAACTTTATAGCATGTTTGCCTCAAAACCTTGAACAAACACTCAAGATCATGTTGACTTTGTTAAAAAAAAATTTAAAAATTGTTATCACAAGTTGATTCACTTATGGCCATTTAAATTATAGATTTATTCCCTTGACACATTTCCTTATTAAAGGTCAAGACATTCATTACACCAAAACATGGCATATAGGATTTCATTTGTAGCCCAACCACAATATATGACTAGGCATGACTACATGACTATGGAGATTCATGTTCTAAATGCCGCAAGTCATATCCATTATCATAGTCATAACCACCATTTGCTACTATGTCCTTCATGACTATAGTCATGTTTTTACCATATTCATGGAGGACATATCCAATTGCTGAAATTTAATATTTAAAATATAAATATAAATTTCTTGATTCATTTCTTGCTCCCACATAGTAGCTTAGGATACACCCAATAATTTATTAAGACCACTTATCAATTTCCACATGGCAATAAAAGTTTAATCAAATAAGGCTAGGTGAGTTAGCCTATATGACCTAGCCTAGGTTAAATTGCATAGACTAAAATGGCACCAAGGCTAGAATCTAAGTATTATCTAGGTTACAAGTGGGAAGACTCACCTCCACTTTGACGGTTCAAGGCCTTAACCATTATGCTACAACATTTTTTTATAATAAACCTAATTATCACAAAACTATAAACAATAATAGTTTTTAACCTATGTTAACCTAAGCTCATCTAGGCTAAGCTTAGTCTAGCCTAAATTAATCTAATATAACCTAGGGGCACCTTGATATACTAAGTTAAATTAGATTAAATTAGATTACTTATGTTAAATTAAGTTAATTCAACTACTTAGTTTAAATTAGGCTAAATTAGATTAAATTATGTTAAAATAATTTAAAATATACTAATTAAAGTTATTTAGGTTAAACTAAATGAATCTAAACCAAATTACTTAGGTTAAACAAGAATATTTCGGCCAAACTCAGTTTAACTATATTACATTAAGTTAGGTAGGTTAAATTAGGCTACTTTGGCAAAATTAGGTTAAACTAAATTATCGTAGGTGAAAATAGGCTATTTAAATTAAACTAAGCTATTTAGATTAAATTAAATTAAACTACTTAAGCTAAATTGGGCTAAATTAAGCTAAATTGAGTTAAATTCACTACTACAAAATGTGGGTGCAGTTCATCAATCCTTGTTCACTAGACCAATGAATTCACTACTTTCCAACTAATCCCCGTTTACCAAGACTAATAATTCACTCAACATCTAATGAAATCACTTTAACATGCATGGACACCTTTTGTTGTAGTGATTAAGTTAAACCAAAGTAAAGTTTTAAAATTAGGTTAAATTCAATTAAATTAGGCTAAATTAAGTTATTTAGGTTAAATTAAGCTAAATTATGTTAAATTAAACTACTAAGGCTAAACTAAATTAGATTAAATTGAATTAGGTCACTTAGGGTAAATTACGCTAAACTAGGTTAAATTATGCTACTTAGGTTTCACTATGTTAAATTACATTACTTAAACAAAATTAGGCTAAATTAGATTAATTTTTTAAAAGTAGGCTAATAAGGTTAAATTAAGTTAAACTAGGCCAAATTAAACTAAACTAGGCTACTTCAGATAAATTAAATGAAATTAGGTTAAATTTGGTTACTTAGGTATAAGTTTGGCTAAACTTGATTAAATTAGGTTTAAATATATTGTACTAGGTTAAATTAGGCTACTTAAGTAAAACTAAGCTATATTTGTTTACATTAGGCAAAAAGTTTTAAAATCATATTTATGTTATTAGTTCAAAAAATTCAAAAAAAATCTATGACCTCATCGAGATTAAGAAAACCACTACTATAAAATGTGGGTGTAGTTCATTAGTCCCCATTCACTAGACCAGTGAAATCACTGCTTCTTCACTAGGGGGTTCATTATAACTAATGAATTCACTCAAAATCTAATGAAATCACTTAGCGTACGAGGACACCTTTTGTTGTAATGAACCCAAAAGAATCTAAGGCTTCATATAAATCAGTGACATATACATAAAAATATCTTAATTTTCACAAAGGTGTTTGCAAACAAGGTTAATTCCAAAAAGAACATGGTTATTAGTCAATTAATCATATTTAAGTCATAATTACTTAAGTCATATTTATGGTTATGTAGTCATAATTTTGACCATAGTAAAAAAATGGTCACAACTTGAAATGAAATATGACTATATGATTACATTAGAACAATAGTTGTAAATTGTTTTAATAATCAAATCCATGTTTTGGCATAGTGATTTGTGACCATGTAGTCTGTCCATTTAGTTACATTGAAACATCACATGAACCACAATGTTGCTTGAGCATATTTTCAAAATTACAAATACTTGCAATAATTGTAATTACACAACTAACAACAAATATAACAACCAACAAGAAACAACTAGCAACATTGAATGCAACAAATGCAACAACCAACAAATGCACAACAACTTGAATGCCCGTTTCCAAACATCATTAAGAAATGAAAACATCTCCATTCCAACTAGAAACCTTCACAAAAAAATTAAATGTTATTTTTCCCATCTATTTGCATATTCAAGAATTTTGACTCTCAATTTTGAAAAACCATAAAACAAAAAAAGAATCCATGAAATTAGAAAGAGGAAGAATGTGTTCAAGAGGCAAAAGTATCATTTTTTCCTAACTTTCTCCTTTTTTATGCTCTGGTAAGAATCTATTTCATCTTGCACATCACCTTCACCAAAATCCTTGTCCACCATCAGTTCTTGATTTGATTTTGAACCCTTCACTTCCCTATTCAATTTGTCACTATTGTCAACTATAACTATGGCATTCTTGGAGCCATGTGGAGTATCAAGGTTGGAATTGTGGGTCCTTGAAACCCTTAGCTTGTGAAGTTGACCAACAAATCATATAATGTTGCCTACAATGTAATTTTTGTATCTACAACACTAAAAACATAAACAACTAATGAGTGACAATGAAAATGAGAGAAAACATGATAGAAAGCAATAACAAGAGAGGACAAAAACAACAAATGCAAATCACAACTTGTCAAACTAACACAAGAATAAAAAATGAATAGTTGATGCAACACAGCAAGTATTAGGTAAGTAAACATAATGAAACTTTATCCAAAAAGTTGATCAATTTTTTAAAAAAACAAGTATCACAACAAAACCATTTCTATACATGTAAAGCAATAAGACCTAATAAACTTTATGTCAAAAAGAGCTAAAATGAAAAGGAAACATGGTGACATCAGACAAAAGCATATCTCACTTCCAATTTGGACCAAAAAAAGCTCGCATCTTTGCATATTTTTCTAGCATAATGTGTTTTTAAACTTCATCATAATATTTGATAAGTTTTGCAAGATTGGTGGCACCTTCCATAACTTTTTTAACACAGTGGCACACACCTTTCATTGTCATCTTGTTTGAAAGGATTGTAAACTTGATCACATGAGGTATGCAACAACCTTTATCCCATGTGATAATGTTTCCCCACTCTTTATTATCAATTTGAATGAACACCTTGCTTTGCCATCTTAATCCAATGTTGCACCTTCTTACATTTGTCGCATCTACAAATGTAAGCTCCCATCTTGCCTTGGAGGATCCCTCTTGACATCTATGCTATGAGCACCCTTGAAACTTTGTTTTCCTTTACTTAAATTACACCTTTTAAGTGACATCAATTATTTTATGGCTTGCTCTTGTACTACCATTGTCAATATTAAAACACTTAAACCAACCTTCACATGTTCCTCATGGATCTACAAGTTCATATGGATTCAAGTAGGGCTCTAGCAATTAGGTGTTTGACTAGGATGATTGAAACTAGTCATATAATGCCACTTGGTTATGTAACCAAATATCTACTAATTGTTAGTTAAATATTAGATTACTGTAACTTTGATGGTGGTTGCATTATTACATTCCTTCATTACTTGGCGGGGAGGGGGCATTACATTCATTCAATCAAATTTCTTGTAGTACCTTTCGTGTACTGCACAATTATTCATGTACAACAAAATTTATTTTAAATCCTTTTGCATTATAAATAAATGGATATATGCAAATGAACATGGGATTGAGAGAACACAATTTCAATTATGTAGAGCCCTACTGATCAAATTAAAATTTTGATAATCAATCCAATAATTTTTATAAAATGTTGTGTTGTTAATCATCACAATGTCTCAACATAGGGAATATGAATATGAAAAGTGCATTAATTTGAACACTAACCACTTATAAAATATGATGATCAATATGGAGTCTACAAGGCATGGATTGATATAATTGAGTCTTATTTTGGGTTTGTAGATATTAGTGTGAAAGATTCCATTAACTTACATAAATGGGTTATGGGTTCTTTTGCATCAATGGATTTATGGTATAATCCAAATTTGACAAAAAGACCCATTAAAAGGATAGGTTGATGTTAAAAGAAAACCCATATTTTGAAACAAATGCATAGTGTCATAAGTTCAAAAAGTCAATTAAACTATCCATGTTTTTGGAACGTAGGGGTCAAATGGTCAATTTTTTACATAAAGAATCTACTAGATCTATATGAATACATAAATTGTGTTATTTATAGGGATTGATGAATTATCATTGAATGACCAATTCCATTTTGGTTTGTCATTATATTTCAATAAACATCCATATGGCATTCATTTATGGTTTTCATTTTACTTATGTTGGGTCATTTCAATAAACTCATGTTATTGGCCCTATAAGATGTTGTATTGATCATGACAAGGTCTGAATTACATATGGAATATGTTTGAAATATGAAAAGTGCATGGACTAATGCTTATGACCATTTCAAATTACTTGTAGAACTTAATGTGGAAGACACCAAATTATAGTCTCCATTGGTGAAAATTCTTTTGTAGCATTGGTGTTTTAATATAATCCCAACTTTTTTAAAAAGCTCACTAAAATGGAAAATTACAACTAAGAAGGTTGGGGTTAAATTGTTACACAAAGAATTTAAGAATAAGATTTTAAGGTCAAGCTCAAAGTTCCCACTATCTAGAGCTAATTAGAAACCAAACATAAAATTTTAGTAGGTCACAAATTAAAATGATATATATTGTGGTGGGATGTGGAGGGAAAATCATATGTTGATTGCAAAAAGACAATGACATTTTGATCCCCAATTACTATTTTAGGAAGAAGAGGCAAATTAATAGGGTTCAATAGCCTATGGGTGCCCTTGGTATGTGTTGCAATGGCAAAAGAACACAAAATTATGGCACAATTACAAACATTTGTGACAACATGGATGCAATGGATATTTCTAGTGGCCAATGGTGGTATGGAATTTTAAAACATTATTACGGACATTTTAACAAGTTCCCAAGTGTGTTCAAAATGTAGTGATAATATATTTATGGATGGGTCATAAGGTGTTCAATGAAAAGTGCTTCCATTAAAAGGAAAACAAGAATTTTCACTAGAAAAAATCTTGTCCATTCCAACCCTTAGTTTGCAACTACAATGCAACTATTGTCCAAACCAACTAATTTTGCAACTAGTATTACATTATTCTTACGTGTCATTATAGTTACAAATCTTTTTAGTCGCATATGTGACTATAAAAATAATGAGTCAAAATTGTAGTCATAGATGCGACTATAATTACTATGATTTCAATTGAAAATGTGGATGAAAATTGAGCATATATAGTCATCCAATTTTGATAGCATCCATTAAACTTAGTCATTTCTTCAACTACAATGATTTCTTTTGCAACTACCATAATATATTATGCCACACAAGCAAAAAAAACATTGATGTGCATGCATTTTATAAATTGTTAATATGTTTCAATTGAAATATTATTTCTTTAGTTTATCTATTTATACATGGGTTTTCTTTGCTATTATCCATGGGTCTTGGATATATTATTATCTACATGCCTATATTATCTACATATGTGGATATTTTGAATCCACATATAATATCCATGGATAAAAAATTTACATGGGCCATTAAGTTCAAGTCTTATGGGTGTTCCAATGTATTTCAAATGTGACCACCATCATGTACATGGCCCTAGATAAACATGTCCCATTGCCATTGTCCACTTTCTAGATAATCAACTACATGTACACTATTATAGAAAATATCAAAGACCTTCAAGTGTAAGAATCTATGTGTTAAAAAGGTGGATCATTTGCCAACAGAAATAAACAAAATGTACAATTTAAGAACAAAGTTTAGTAGGCAGTTAAATATTACAATTTACCATGTATTGGTCAAAACTAGACACCATAGATTAAGGATCCACCAAATCGGAAAATCCACATCTTCAAGTAAAACATCTCATTGCAATTTGAAATGAGTTGTGCAAATGTCATTGCAATTCAAAATCAAAATCATGCGCCACCATCTATGTTTAAGTTGGTAAGCGGAGCTTCAAGCCTAAACACAACACCTCATGTGTCAATGCAATCATAAGTGTCCACAACAACCTAATGGCTTTTGGGCTCCCTCCCAAGCACAACTTTCCACCATGGTGTCTTTGGTTCATTCCAAAAAAACACTTGTTAAACTTGTGCATGAAAAAAAAAGGTTCATTAAACTCATGCAATATGTGATGAAAATTTACAAGTAAAAACCTAGCATCATCTCGTTTGTAAGTGGGTTGCTTCTATTTTCAACCCCACTTTTCACCTAATTACAATGAAACAAAACTATTGGTGAAGCCATTGGACCACAATCCAATTGCAAAATCTCTTTGAGGGTCCCAACATATTGGACCTGACCCAACATAACATCTTCACTCCTTTGTGATTGCTAGAAAATAGATGCAACACCAGAATCACATGTAACCAACATGTTATTTTGTTCATCGTCGATTTTGACATGGTTCTCATATGCCTTCATTTTTTTGTAATTCAATGTAGTGAAACTTGGGGGAACTAAAAACAACAAAAGATCATCATCAATAGGTAAAGTCCTATCAACTTAATGGGTTCATGGCTTCTCTCACCCACTTTGCCATCTAATCAATTTCCTATTGATGTGGTGGGAATATCGGAATTCAACTTTTGCATCTTCAATGCACGCCTCTCATCTTTATATTTCCTACAACCACTAAAAGATAGAGTGTTTAAAAAGACCTATATTTAATAATTGAATTTTAACCTACTACCCATGAAGGTAACAACTTGCAACTTGCACTAAATGTAAGAGCATGATATGGTAGAGAATTAGAATTAGGGTTTTAGCAAGGATAGAAAATTAACTACCTAATTTAACTCATATGAAAAGATTAGACCTAAAGTCATCAATGTGGGTTTACAAGTGCCATTAGTTAGATGGACATTCATAGATGGCAAAATGTGATCAGTCTTGTAAGTAACTAATACACAATCCCGCACGTTAATATCCCACATGGTAATAGAATAATTTGGGGTCATACTTAAAATAAAAAATGAATTGGAGCCATGTAGGTTTAGAAATAGTAACAACTAACTATACATAAATTAAGAAATGTGAATAGTCCTTGAAATAACTAATACACAATCCCTAGCATGTTATCAATGTAATTGGGGGTCTAGGGTTTCAACAAGTAGATAACATTGTAAAGGTTTCTGCTGAATTTGTCTACTCCTATCTTGTGGCAATACTAATGCAATTTTCATATCTAAAGGAAAAAAATAAAATGATAAGAAGGTCTCAATATAAAGCTAGTGGGTGGAAAAAAGTGCAAGTGGGAAATGGTAGCAATATGGAAAAGGATGTTAGTCCACAAGCCTACAAGCATGAACATGAGTAGGTGAGTATGAATACATGAACAAGACCAAATCTTTTTTTAAATATTTTGTCCATGTCCATAGAATAGTAGGAAAATATTATGTGACACATATGACATAATCTCTGCTGATGTGGAGGAATATTTTGCCATGTGTCCATGGATGAATGATCTTTATGGATGAAAAATGGATGAAATTTATATTGAATGTTGCCAACAAATGCTAATTTTGCAAAAAATTGAATAATAAAAAAAGGTCGAAACAATTTATGTTGGTTTCTTTCAAACAAATCCACAAATAAAATGTTCAAGTCACAATTTAAAGCCACATTTCATATTTTCTGAATATGAAATATATTCAAGCTCTACAACATCTAAACCATATAAATGTTAAATTAAATCCCATAGACCCACCAAGAGGTATGTGCTAATCTGAACATTAACTATTCTCCACCAAAAAACATGTGCCCATTAGGAATAAAGAAAATATGAAACATCCCATGACATTTCACATTGCCTACACCAATTCAAGTTATTTTTTATTTTCATTTGCTCTTTCAACCTCTTGTGTTTAACACCATTCTTGCTATTTATAGAATCAAATTGCATTTTTTTCCTATATTACTAATTTGCTCGATTTATACAACAAGCTTATATTTTACAATGGCAAGAGGAAAATTGCCACCAATTTTCACACCAAACATGTTGGAATCAATGATTGAATATACACTAATCTTAATCATATTGGATAGAATATGTGAGATGACAACAAAACCTTGCAAATGTCCAAGAAATGACATTTGGTTACTCCCCCTCCAAAATTTGTTAGAAATCGAGACATGGGGAACATAATGGAAAAGAATAATTGACAAAACATATGAATGGGCAGCTTGGTGATGGGTAAATGAGAAGATGAACAATGAAAGTCTTGCAATATTAAAACAAATTGTAAACATTCCAAAAGAAGATATGGAAGACTACCACTGGGTGATGTTTACACATGCCATGGATTATTTTTTTAAATGTGCAAGTTTGAAAAGGCTGATTCTATAACATTTTTTCACAAGTTTACTTAGCAATTTCTCAATAAAGGATTTAATAACCCTTGGAAACCTACTATCAACAGAATTCATGAAACCTCGAAAACGACTTTATGCAACTCTAGGCAGGTGAGCTTGGTTGACACATGATTTAAAGAACAACGTCTTAAAACAACTGGTGAATCATTGGATGATAAGGCTGACCCCGAAACCACAAAATGTCTATGATAGTAAAAAAAAAATGACAAATCAACAACTGAAGGATAAAGAAGAATACCATTGATTGTAATAAATTGTGGAGCAATACAAGTGTTAAACTCATTAGTAGCGAAAGTTGAACATTGAAATTGATTATTCACAAAATCAAATGAACTAATGTTGAACAAAACGTCACAAAGAAACAACCACTAAAAACACTCACAAACACCACCAGATTTGGATATGTTCCCGATGGAAAAAAAAAGATTTCAAAATTGTAGATGTAGAAATGTAGGTAGTACTTGAATGGCGGGGATATTCTAATCGCTTGCAGTATTATAAGATATATGGGACGGTGATGAAAATGTTCATAAGGAAATTCACCAAGCCATCAACCTAGCCACATAGGTTTCACAGGGTGAAAAATGCAACAAATTAAATACCTCCAATATATGTAATTTGCAGTTATAATATTTATAATACACATCATTTAAAATATAAAAATGTTTAGGTTGTTCACATGATTGTTTAAATACATTCATAACATATCTAAAGATCTTTTGGACATCCAAATATCAATTGAAGCTTGGAAAATGTTTTGAATGTTTCATACTTGATATGAGGGTCTATGTAGGAATGCAATGAAGTATAGAAATAATAGTTGCCAAATGGCATGAATTGGACCCATGGCATGCAAACAAAAAATGGCATGAAGCCACATCAGGGCCAATGGCCAATGAAGTGATCACAATTACATGTTACACACACCATGCATGACATGAATAGGAAACATAGTTGTTCTGCCAATTATAACATTTTAATGTAGTTAATCCCATCCAAACAGTCCAAAGAATGTTAAACAATTTTGAAGAGCATTGAATGTAGTGATTTAAGAATGACCCTATAACAATCTGGCCTTTGGAAGATGTTTACAACTTTGTAACATTGCACGAATAGAATTTAGTATTTTTTGGTGACCTTCCAAGTAGCAATCAAAGAAAATGAGTTCTAAATTGAATTGTTCATTTACACAATGCCACGATATCCATATCCCAAGCACTTTTGTCAAACACTGAGAGATTTGGAGTATTACCCATCAATAGAAAGAAAAGAGCTAAAGAATATAGATGCAAAATTCCGGGTAGAGGTTGGGTATTGGGCATCTTCTAAGCACTTGCAAGATTACATAATATATGGGACAATGAAAAAAATGTTTTGCTCTAAGTTTCTAAATAGCTTGCGACAACCTCCTAGAGACAATCCATGGCCAACACATTCAACAAATCAAAATTATAGAATGTAGTTTCATAAGCAATGTGACTACATGCTCAAATTTCAAACTGATAGGAGAATAAACAAATCAATCTTGCTACAAAAGTGGCCAAGGATCATTTCTGATATTAAAGATGATGCATACGAAACACCAGTATTTGTTTACAGTAGGTGGTTGGATGTTCTTATATCGGCTAGTTCTATTACTAGAAGCGATGTGGAAGAAAAGAACTTCCCACCATGCCCAAAAGATGCAATGTCGGACTTAGAAGAGGAGATGATGAATTTGGAAGAAACCACCTTGGTAGTTACACCACAGTTCGCAACAAGTTCCAACGAACTAAACGAGCCACCAATGGCACCTAACTTAGCTCAATATGTATGAAACAAAATCTGACGACGCATTTAAAATTGGTAACAACTACAAAACTTGGCATGAGAAGTTAACAAGTCTTTGTAAATAGGGTTCTTCAAGGCTATGATGCACAAAAAGATATATTTTGTATGAAGAAAATGCTTTTTGAACCATCATGCGTTTTTGAATTAATAGAGTAATATGTTTACTATCTTTGAATAGAACATGTGGGGAAAAAATAGTTGTAGAATATGCATAGGTTACTTAAACTAGATGATATAATTGGTTTCAAAATGGGTGTCATATTTGAAATATTTGACAAAAGTAATATCCCAAAATTTTCCTTTCACTTCCTTTATAATAAAAAAGGATTTTAAATAATTGAGTGTCATGTACAAGGTACAACAATGCATTGCATGAGTAATATTAGAGAATAAAAAAAGAGCATGGGAGGATGAGCCAACTTGAAAAATGACAATGAATATCAACAAAATATATAATGATAGACATGGATCCAAACATCACAAAGAAGTTAAAAGAATTATGAAAAAATCCAAAAAAAAATTTAGATTGAATGTAGAACACTTGACCTCAACCTACCTTTTGCAATCAATTGTCATAAAAGACAATTAAATTGAATGGGACAACCACTTTAAACCAATAAAACTTCCATTGTAGAAGATCTGATGATGGGAGGAAATCAAATATGCATTTTGCAATAACTTGAATCGTTGAAAAGCTAGAAGAACACAATTAGAAAGTCAACAAATATCCCATAGGCTTAATCAAGAGAACTATGGAGACTGTTGACAGAGACGTTGCATTCCTATTATGGTAGCTTCAAAACAATAAATCTGAAGAAATAAAGTTAGAAGGATGAAACAACAGAACCCAAAAAACACTCTCAAGATGTGTATCAAGTAGTAAAGTATTGTATAGAAAGAGATAAACTTGTTTTCATGAGCGAAAATGAGGTTGAATGTGTAGCTAAAATCATCAATTTATTAGATACTCTACATTCAAAATTTGAAATGCAAAAAAAAATAACCATTGCATCTAAATATCATCATTGAAAAACACTCTCTTGATTTTTTTGAACAAAGGATCAATATTTCAATATTAATTTTATAAGGATTGACATCCATGTTTGAATATCTATGCAGAAATTGAAAAAGAGGAAATGGAACATATCAAAAAATTCAAGAATCTGGAAAATCAGAAGTCCTCCTATTGATGGAATGAACTTGTTGGTTCAAGCACCAAATGTGGAGGAATTAGAGGAGTACTTCATTCCACCTTAAAGCCTGAATAACAATGAATACAGTAGATTAGATACATAGTGTTTTGGCATGCATTAACAATAAGGCAATACTCATCCAATATTATACATAACTTCATCGTACCTCTAAACTCGTTGTAAAAGAAAGCCATATTTGAGACTTTTTCAAGTTTTCATCCTCGTGAATAAAGCTTTTTAGATTGCATAAAATATATTGTTCCTTGTGCCTTGTTGATTTGTCTCCAAATTGAACAACTTGCAAATGTATAATAGCATAAGAGTTGTTTGATCAAAAAATAAAAACCTACCAACACCTTTTAAAAATTAATTATAAGAGTATAGTTTTTTTAGAGAGAAACTAGATGCATAAGATGCACAAAAGAAAGGAGATTATGAAGAACTCATGCGAAAGGACTCAAAAAGTTGCCACTTTAAGAAGAAAAAGAGAATCAAAAAGTTGTGTCTGAATTAACAACATTGCAATATAATTAAAGGCAAAAAGAGTCCAAAAACATCCTAAACACTAACTTCTCTCGTTTCATCATTAATGAATATCCCGACACCAAGATGGTAACAAGTCTTAGGCTCTAGAGATGGGGGGATGGAACATAAGTTTGTCAATACAATTGTAGAAACCTTGGCATATGAAAGCAAGATAAAACTTTAACGAGGATTTTGAAGGAAATCAAAATGAACAAAGAATGACACATGTCGTCTTTTCGATCCATTAGCCTTTTTGTAAACAAAAGCTAGAACATTAAAAAGAGCTGAAAACATTGAAAATTTTAAGTTTCATAAGTAAAAGGATGTAGTCAAACTTATTCACAATTGAGATTTTTGGCTCTCTTATGGATGGGAGAATCATCATCAAGGTTGAAGATGGGCTTCACAATATTCTTGCCTGTTTCTACATCCAAAAGTGGTTTCAAAACTTCATCAAAGATCTTTGAATCAGCCTCAAGTGCAAGGATTGACCTCCCTGGCACACGACAAGCATGAATACTATTACCTATAAGAATAATCAAATGCAGAAGTTAGAGACAAAAAAGTTTGTAGAAATAACTTGGAATCCAAAGCAACAAGAGAGGGATGAATGCAAGTACATGTTTCATAATTAAAGTCCACAACTACAAAATTTGGTGGTGAGCAAACATCGATAAAAACCTATAGTGTGATCACATGGAACTCCTTTGTTGCTTTAAAAGCCCATCTAGTTTGGGATTTGGTCATTGAGATTCCATTGGTGTAGTTGTAGAGGACATCCTCAACCTCATGATTAATACCCTTTTCGACAAGTTCGGTAAAAGGGGTAAAAAATTGAAACCTTGAGGAAAACAAAGTGCTTAGAACTAGATCTCTCATGAAAAGGGTGACACAACTTACAATAGTCTACAAAAAAAGGCAGAATTGACGTCAATCCTAACTTGCAATGAATGCAAAACGAGAAAACATATGGAGAAAGAGATATCCATGGTACCTAAGAAGATGGATCTTTGTTATTCATCTAGGGGCTTGAATTAACAACAATCCACTTCATGTGAACCTTCAACTAATAGCTTTCCAAGAAGGAATGAATCTCCTTCAACACTCGTGGGTCATCTGCATGCATGATAATGATGGCCCCTTTATCAGACAGAAACCTATCTGCAAAAAACACAATGGATTATATAAAATTATCCATTTGCCTGTTCCAAGGAGGAATGAGGGAAAGTGGTTCAGAGATGTACAAAATTGGGAGATTGGATGGTACATCTATTAAAACAAGGTCAACCTTGTTCTTAGAAGACACTTGAAGAACACAAACGTTTATTGGAAGGATTAGACAAATGAATGCAAAAAAAATTCAAGATTAATCCAATTCACATCAAAGAGAAAAAAAGATTCAACATAATGTTCTTGGGATTCAACTTTCGACGTTGAAAGTTGGAGACCGAAACTTGAGTGTTCTTGGGAATCAACTTTCGGCGCCAAAAGTTGGAGACCTAGAGCCAAGTGCTCTTGGCCCTTAACTTTTGGTGTTGAAAGTTGATTCTTAAGAAGTTTTTGCAATCCACGTACTCTTGGAAAAGAAAACTTTGTGTTGACAAAAATTGTTTGAAAAATCTTAATCAAAACTCAGAAGATCAAATTGGGTAAGGAAATACCTCCTTCAAGTAGTCTGTAATGTTTGAATGCTCAAGTGGCCATACTCAAGTCTAGATCCAAGATGTAAGAATTGAAGTCGAACAGACATTCATCAATTTCACAATTGAAGGGTAGTGAACAAAACTAGGAATCAACAAAGGAATGAGCAATGGAAATCTTTTCCCAATGCTTAATGCTCATGCACCAAGGATGGTTTGCTCCTATTGTTTTCTTTGACGCTCTTGTTGAGGAGAATGAAACTCTTAGATGTCTAGAATCACGTCATCTACCTTGGTTAGGATGGTTCAAATGGAAGTCACTAGAACTTTTCGAAGAGATGCCATGGCCAACCCAAGCTTTGCTTCTCTCTGGAATTGAGTGGGGACATCTTCCTTCTTTTGCATCTTTGATCCCAACTACTGAATTTGTCTTTTTCCCCTCCTTTTGGCCCCCTCCAATTTCTTATTGCTTATTGTCTCCTTCTCCAAGGCTCCAAGTCCCCAAGTCCCTGAAGAAATCTCGGCTCATGTTTTTCCTGAATTTTGAACTCTAATGGAGGAGTGTTCTCCTTTGGGTAATCAAGGTACCAACCATAGTCCAAGAGATGTGGAGATGTCCAATTTCTCAACATGTCCTTCCTATACATTATGCTATCTATCTTTGGATCTCTCCATATTTTGAGGAGTCTTGGAATCTCAGATATGGCACCCCTCCAAAAAAAAACAAAATGGAAATACCTATAGTGGTTAAAAAACAATACAAAGTTAGTGGGAATGAAATCCAGATGACATTGGAAGATGCAATTGACAATAAATGTTACAAATTTGGAATGGCTAGATCAAAAATCACCTTTAAACCACTCATTTAAGGGCTTCAGTCCCACCAATTTGTTGCTCCCATAACTTACTTTTCCGAATCCCATCTTTGGACCAAATTCCCTAAAGAAACATGTTTTTCAAAGAGAAAGTCTCCATTCTTGAATGTAGTCTGATAATGTTGGCAAATTTTCAGACTCAAGAAACTAAACAGAAAGATCAATGACGATGGTAGAATATAGTTTTTGCACCTCCACCTCCAATTGCAAAATGTTGAATGTCAATTTGCTATCACTTCAAAGACAAAAAATTCAAAGTTTCAAATGGGTAAGCATTTACCTAAGAATAGAAAGTTGCCTTATGAAGCCATTTATCATGTTTTGCGAATTTCACTACTTCCTTCAACACATTGAATTGGTTCCAAAGTTTCAACCAAGGTACCTTTTGCTCATTCATGACTTGTGCAGAAGCTAGCATTTGTAACTTCTTGGCGAGCATTTCCAACTCTGAATTCATATCGTAATGAACCTGAATCTGTTTCAAGAACTCGAGACTAAAAGTAAGGTTGCAAAGTAACAAATGTTTTGTGAAGGCAAAGGTATGATCCTTCTAGATCTTGTCCATCACCTTGTCCATAAGTGCCTACAATCTAGAAGGTGATCTCAATTTTTTGTTGAGAATTCAAGCTGAACTAGTTAGGTTTCATTAGTTACTGGAATAGGAAAATAATTAGGTTACTTTCACAAGGTTGAATTACTTTCTTTACTTATATTAGTTTGGTTATTTGTGGTTTGGTCTTTTAGTTAAATACCTTTATGTTGATGGTTTGGTTTTCTTTTTTTCATTGCACAAGTTTGTGTATTTCATGTGACAAGAACCTTGAGAAGTTCTTGATGTTATGTTTCGTGTTGTGAACATCATGTTGTAGTTTCCTTTCAATAAAGATTTATGTTTGCATTTGAGTAGATCTCCTATTTGCTAACATGGTATCAGAGCTTAGGTTGTTGAATGAGAAAGTTGAAATAGATCTAGAGCTAGAAAGTCTCTAGAACTAGAGCTTGAGAGTCTCTAGTAATATCATAAGAGTTTGTCAAGTGCAAAAGAGAAACGGGGAAAGGAAAGAATGTGAAAAGAAAGAAAAAAAAAAAAAAAGGGGAGAGGAGAAAAAAAAAAAAAAGGAGAAGGAAAGAAAATATTTAAAACAAAAAAT
>Ga0116231_10001828_pt1 | contig 44204 bp, 34 predicted proteins | sample S1TSphgellanicum_2_FD_89695 | JGI IMG/M metagenome (GOLD analysis project Ga0116231, IMG submission 89695) | Host-associated microbial communities from peat moss isolated from Minnesota, USA - S1T2_Fd - Sphagnum magellanicum MG | ecosystem: Host-associated > Plants > Peat moss > Unclassified... | reverse complement strand
CGTTTTCCGCCCGGCCTGACGGCCGTGCGGCCCCCTCCCCGCTCCGCGGTACTCCCCCATCGCGTCGCGATAGGGGAGATGAAAACCGCAGCGCTCTTCATCCTCCCTATCGCGAAGCGATGGGGAGGGGGACCGCTGAAAGCGGTGGAGGGGCCGCGCGGGAGCGCGGAAAACGCCGCGATGACGGCGAAAGGTGATTTCACCCGCGCCAAGGCTTCCGCGAAGTCACACCGCTTCCCAAGAACAAATTTTGCGCCGCTCCGCCGCTTGACCCGGCGCCTGTGCAGGCGTAAGCACCCGCTTAATGATTTTGGAGCAATAAACGTGCGTCAGCGCATCGTACTTAGCGGAGCGACCTTGATCGTGTGATCCCCGACGCGGATCACGCGGCCGGTCGCTCGTCCCAAGGCCCTCCGGGGCCTTTTTTCATGCCTTAAGCCCAACCTCTAAACCCCTCCCCAACCTGGACCCCCGCCATGACGGCCCACCAGACGATCGCGAAAGCCTCCGCCCCAACGCCCGCCGCCCAAACGGTAGAGGTTCTCACGGGGGCTGAGATCGTCGTGCGGGCGCTCGTGGATCAGGGCGTGGAGACCCTGTTCGGCTATCCGGGCGGCGCGGTTCTGCCGATCTACGACGCGCTGTTTCATGAACCGCGCCTCAAACACATCCTGGTGCGCCACGAACAGGGCGCCACCCACGCGGCGGAGGGCTACGCGCGCTCGACCGGCAAATGCGGCGTCGTGCTCGTCACCTCAGGCCCCGGCGCGACCAACGCCGTCACCGGCATCGTCGACGCCTTGATGGACTCCATCCCCATGGTGGTGATCACCGGCCAGGTGCCGACCCACCTGATCGGGTCGGACGCCTTTCAGGAATGCGACACCGTCGGCATCACCCGCTCGGCCACCAAGCATAATGTGCTGGTCAAGGATGTGGCGGACCTGGCCAAGGCGATGCACGAAGCCTTCCATATCGCCACCACCGGCCGGCCCGGCCCCGTGCTGATCGACATCCCCAAGGACGTGCAATTCTCCAAGGCCGTGTATCTGGGCCCAGATGAGGTGCGGTTCAACCACGTCTACGCCCCGCGCCGCCAGGCCGAGCCTGCCAAGGTGCGCGACGCGGTCGAGCTGATCGCGGCTGCGCGTCGGCCGATCCTCTATACCGGCGGCGGCGTGATCAACGCTGGGCCTGCGGCGTCAGAGGCGCTGCGGACCTTCGCCAAGCTGACCGGCGCGCCGGTGACCTCGACCCTGATGGGCCTGGGCGCCTTTCCTGCGGGCGATCCCCAATGGCTCGGGATGCTGGGGATGCACGGCGCCTATGAGGCCAACCACGCCATGCACGATTGCGACGTCATGGTCTGCATCGGCGCCCGGTTCGACGACCGGGTCACCGGCCGGCTGGACGCCTTTTCGCCAGGCTCGAAGAAGATCCATATCGACATTGATCCCGCCTCCATCGGCAAGATCGTTAGGTGCGACATCGGCCTGATCGGCGACGCCGGCGAGGTGGTGCGCCAGATGATCGACGCCTGGACCGAGCGGGGTCTCAAACGCGCCGATCAGGCCGCCTGGTGGGCGCAGATCGATCATTGGCGCGCGCGCAAAGGCTTCGCCTATTCCCCCTCATCCAGCATCATCAAGCCGCAGTATGCGGTCGAGCGCCTCTATGCTCTGACCCGCAAGGCGGATGCAGAGCGCGGCGTCTTCATCACAACCGAGGTCGGCCAGCACCAGATGTGGGCCGCCCAGTTCTTCCACTTCCACCAGCCCAACCGCTGGATGACGTCGGGGGGCCTTGGCACCATGGGCTATGGCCTCCCTGCCGCCGTCGGCGTGCAAGCGGCCCATCCAGGCGCGCTGGTCATCGACATCGCCGGCGAAGCCTCGGTGCAGATGACGATGCAAGAGCTGTCGACCGCCATCCAATACGATCTGCCGATCAAGATCTTCATCCTGAACAACGAATGGATGGGCATGGTGCGCCAGTGGCAGCAACTGCTGCATGGGGAGCGCTACAGCCACTCCTATTCGCAATCCCTGCCCGACTTCGTCAGATTGGCCGAGGCCTATGGCGGCGTCGGCATTCGCGCCGAAACGCCGGACGAGCTGGACGCCAAGATCGAAGAGATGATCGCCTGCCCCCGCCCTGTCCTGTTCGACTGCCGGGTGGAGAAGGCGGAGAACTGCCTGCCCATGATTCCGTCCGGGCGCGCGCATAACGACATGATCCTGGCGGACATGGGAGTCAGCCTCGACTCCGTCATCGGCGAAGCTGGGAAGCGGCTGGTCTGATGAGCGAAACCCTTCCCGCCGATTCCGCCGGCTCAGCCTATTTCATGGATCATGAGCAGGGGACCCAGCGGCGCGCCACCTTCGCCGTGATCGTCGATAACGAGCCGGGCGTGCTGGCCCGGGTCGTCGGCCTGTTCTCCGCACGCGGCTATAATATTGAAAGCCTGACGGTGGCGGAAACGGATCGTGCGGTCCACACCTCGCGCATCACCATCGTCACCCGCGGCGCCGAGTCTGTGCTGGAGCAGATTTACGCTCAGCTCAAGAGGATGGTGCAAGTGCGCCAGGTGATGGACGTCGGCGGCGACCCCGGCTGGGTCGAGCGCGAACTGGCGCTGGTCAAGGTGCGCGGCTCCGGCGAACACCGGGTTGAGGCGCTGCGCATCGCCGAAATCTTTCGCGCCCGAGTGATCGACACCGGCAACGACAGCTTTGTGTTCGAACTCACCGGCGCGCCGGACAAGATCGACAAGTTCGAGAGCCTGATGCGGCCGCTGGGTCTCGTCGAGCTATCGCGCACCGGCGTCCTCTCCATCGCGCGAGGCGCTGAGCGGGTATGACCGCAATGACGGCGCCTTCCCTGGCCTATCGACGTGAACGCGCTTTCCGCGCTATCGCGCGGCCCCTCCGTCGCTTCGCGCCACCTCCCCATGCTTCGCATAGGGAGGACAAGGAGCGCTGCTTTTTATCTCCCCTGCGCCGAAGGCGTGGGGGAGTACGCCCGAAGGGCGGGAGGGGGCCGCTCGGCTATGCCGAGCGGAACAACCTCACTCTCTAAACGAAAAAACCATTTCAACGGAGCCTACCCTGATGCGTGTCTATTACGATCGCGACGCCGATCTCGCCCGAATCCTTGAAAAGAAGGTCGCCATCGTCGGCTATGGCAGCCAGGGCCACGCCCATGCGCTGAACCTGCGCGACTCCGGCGTCAAAGACGTGGCCGTGGCGCTGCGGCCTGGCTCGTCTTCGGCCAAGAAGGCGCAGGACGAAGGTCTGAAGGTGATGACCGTCGCCGAGGCCGCCGCCTGGGCCGACGTGCTCATGATGCTGGCGCCCGACGAGCACCAGCGCGACATCTACGCCGCAGAAATCGCCCCCAATATCCGCGACGGCGCCGCGCTGATGTTCGCCCACGGCCTAAATGTCCACTTCCGCCTCATCGAGCCGAAGGACACCATCGACGTCCTGATGGTCGCGCCCAAGGGACCCGGCCACACGGTGCGCGGCGAGTATCTGAAAGGCGGCGGCGTGCCCTGCCTGATCGCCGTGCATCATGACGCGACCGGCGGCGCAATGGATCTGGGCCTCGCCTACGCCTCCGCGATCGGCGGCGGCCGCTCGGGCGTGATCGAGACCAACTTCAAGGAAGAGTGCGAAACCGATCTGTTCGGCGAGCAGGCGGTCCTATGCGGCGGCTTGGTCGATCTGATCCGCGCCGGCTTCGAAACCCTGGTCGAAGGCGGATACGCGCCGGAGATGGCCTATTTCGAATGCCTGCACGAGGTGAAGCTGATCGTGGATCTGATCTATGAAGGCGGTATCGCAAATATGAACTACTCGATCTCCAACACGGCCGAATACGGCGAATACGTCACCGGCCCGCGCCTGGTGACGGCCGAGACCAAGGCGGAGATGAAGCGGGTTCTGACCGATATCCAGGAAGGCCGCTTCGTGCGCGACTTCATGCTGGAGAACGCCGCCGGCCAAGCCTCCATGAAGGCTCGCCGCGCGCGCCTCGCCGACCACGAGATCGAAAAGGTCGGCGCCCGGCTGCGCGCCATGATGCCCTGGATCGGCAAGAACAAGCTGGTCGATAAGGCGCGGAACTAAGCGGTTCGCCATTGACGTAAGCCAGCTTGCGGGCCTTTAACTCAAGCGATTGAACAGCCATTCAATCGCTTGAGGTCCCGCAAGCATGGCGTCGTCCAAGGTCCGCAAATCACCGACAGCCCCTTCCACACCCCCGGCTGAGGGCGAGGACGGTCGGCGTCGGCAGTTGATCGAGATGACCATCGATAGCCTGGCGGAGCGGGGCTATGTGGGCTCGACCTTGGCTGAAATCGCCGGACGGGCGGACGTGTCGCCCGGCCTCGTGGCCCACTATTTCGGCGACAAGGACGGCTTGTTGAATGCGGCGTTTCGTAGCCTGACATCCAGCCTGGGCGTCGCCGTGTTGAACCGTCTGCACAAGGCGACCGGTCCGCGCGCCAGGGTTCAGGCGATCGTCGACGCCAATTTGGACGCCGAAGCGTTCGACCGGCGCACGGGCACGGCCTGGCTCGCCTTCTGGGGTCAATCGCCCCATACGCCGGGACTGAGCCGTATCCAGGCGGTCTATCAGCGCCGCATGTTATCCAATCTGTGCGACGCCCTGGCGCCGCTGCTGCCCCGGCCTGAAGCCAAGCGGGTGGCCGCCATGATCGCCGCCATGATCGACGGGGTGTGGCTGCGCGCGGCGCTGTCGACCTGGCGGGAGGCCGACAGCGAATCGGCCCGCGCGCTGCTGGCCGCCTTCGTCGACAGCCGGCTCGCGGAAATGAAGCCGCGCCAGGCTTTAGAGACAACTCGCGCAGCCGATCCGATCTATCGCAGCTTCGTCGGTGGCCGGTTCGTCGCCGGATCGGGCGAGCTGTTCACAACCCTCAACCCCGCCACCGGCGAGGCGCTCGGCCAGGTCGAGATCGCAGGCCGGGACACGGTGGAGGCGGCGGTCGCGGCGGCGAAACGCGCGCAACCCGCCTGGGCCGCGCTGACGGGAACCGAGCGGGGGCGCATCCTGAAACGCGCCGCAGATCTGCTGCGCGCCGCCAACGAAGAGCTCGCCGCGCTTGAAACCCGCGACACCGGCAAGCCGATCCAGGAGACCTTGGCGGTCGATGTCCACTCCGGCGCGGACTGCCTGGAGTATTACGGCGGCCTGGCGGCGAGCCTTTCGGGCGAGCATATCGATCTAGGCAAGAGCGCTTTCGGCTATACCCGGCGCGAGGCGCTGGGCGTAGTGGCGGGGATCGGCGCCTGGAACTATCCGCTGCAGATCGCCTGCTGGAAAGCGGCGCCGGCGCTGGCCTGCGGCAACGCCATGATCTTCAAGCCGGCGGAGCTGACGCCGCTGACGGCGCTGCGTCTGGCCGAAATCTTTGTCGAAGCAGGCCTGCCTGAAGGCGTGTTCAATGTGGTGCAGGGTCTCGCCCCAACCGGCCAGCTTCTGACCCGCCATCCGGCCATCGCCAAGGTGTCGCTGACCGGCGAGGTCGGCACCGGGCGCAAGGTGATGGCCGACGCCGCGGCGACGCTGAAATCGGTCACCCTGGAGCTTGGCGGCAAGTCGCCCCTGATCGTGTTCGAGGACGCCAAGCTGGACAACGCCGTCTCCGGCGCGCTGCTGGCCAACTTCTATTCGGCGGGCGAGGTGTGCTCCAACGGGACCCGCGTCTTCGTCCATCGGTCGGTGAAGGGCGCCTTTCTGGAGAAACTGATCGCGCGGGTTCAGGCGATGAAGGTCGGCGATCCCATGGACCCCGATACCCAGGTCGGGGCGCTGATCTCAGCCGCCCATATGGAAAAGGTGCTGGGTTATATCGAGCGTGGCAAGGCCGAGGGGGCAAAGGTACTGGTCGGCGGCGGCCGCGTGACCGATGGCGCGCTCAGGGGCGGCTTCTTCGTCGCGCCCACCGTGTTCGACGGCTGCACCGACGATATGGCCATCGTGCGGGAGGAAATCTTCGGCCCCGTCATGACGGTTCTCTCTTTCGACGACGAGGCGGAGGTCATAGCCCGCGCCAACGCCACCGAGTTCGGCTTAGCGGCCGGCGTCTTCACTCAAGACCTCACCCGCGCCCACCGCGCAGTCGCCCAGCTCCAAGCCGGAACCTGCTGGATCAACCATTACAACGTCACGCCAATCGAGCTGCCGTTTGGCGGCGTGAAACAGTCGGGCCTGGGGCGCGAGAACGGCCGTGCGGCGATTGAACACTATTCCCAGCTGAAGAGCGTCTATGTGGCTCTGGACGATATCGAGGCGCCCTACTGATGGACAGCTTCGACTTCATCGTCGTCGGCGCCGGCTCAGCCGGCTGCGTGCTCGCGAACCGTTTGAGCGAGGAAGGGCGCAACACCGTCCTGCTCCTGGAGTTCGGCGGCGGGGATAGCTCGATCTTCATCCAGATGCCGACCGCGCTATCGATCCCGATGAACGACCGGCGCTATATCTGGGATTATGAGGCCGAGCCCGAACCGACGCTCGGCGGCCGGCGCCTGCACACGCCGCGCGGTAAGGTTCTGGGGGGCTCCTCCTCGATCAACGGCCTCGTCTATGTGCGCGGCAACCCGCTCGACTTCGACCGCTGGCAGGACGAAGGCGCCCAGGGCTGGGCCTATAAGGACGTGCTGCCGTACTTCCGCAAAGCCGAGGATCGGGACGAGGGCGGCGACGCCTATCGCGGGGCGGGCGGCCCCTTGAAGACGCGCTACGGCGCCCTGACCAACCCTCTGCACGACGCCTGGCTGAAATCCGCCGAGGCCGCTGGCTACTCTCTGACCGCCGACATCAACGGCTATCGCCAGGAGGGCTTTGGCCGCATGGACATGACGGTGGGCGAAGGTCGGCGCTGGAGCGCGGCCAACGCCTATCTGAAGCCGGCGCGGAAGCGGCCCAACCTCAACATACGCACCCACGCGCTGGTCACCCGCATCGTCTTCGACGGCCGCCGCGCCGTCGGCGTGCGCTCTCGCCACGGCGACCGCGAGATCGAGGTTCGAGCGAACCGCGAGGTGATCCTGGCCGGCGGCGCCATCAACTCGCCGCAACTGCTCAAACTGTCCGGGGTCGGCCCCGCGGCGGAGTTGGCCGCGCTTAGCCTCGACATCGTCGCGGATCGACCGGGCGTCGGCGAAAACCTGCAAGATCACCTGGAGTTCTATTTCCAGTACGCGTGCACCAAGCCCGTCAGCCTCTATTCGGCGATGAGCCCGCTCGCCAAATTCATGATCGGACTGCGCTGGGTGCTCCGAAAGGACGGCCTGGGCGCCACCAACCATTTCGAGAGCTGCGGCTTTATCCGGAGCCGCGCGGGCATCCGCTATCCTGACATCCAATACCACTTCCTGCCCCTAGCGGTGACCTATGACGGCCAATCCATGGCCAGGGAGCATGGCTTTCAGGCCCATGTCGGCCCGATGCGCTCCAAAAGCCGAGGCTGGGTCCGCCTCGCCTCCCCCGACCCGACGCAAAAGCCTATCATCCGCTTCAACTATATGAGCCACCCCGACGACTGGGCCGAAATGCGCGCCTGCGTGCGGCTCACCCGCGAAATCTTCCAACAGGCGCCCTTCGACCCTTATCGCGGCGAAGCCCTTCAACCCAAAGCCGACGTCATCGACGACACCAGCATCGACGGGTTTATCCGAGATAAGGTCGAAACCGCCTACCACCCCTCCTGCTCCTGTAAGATGGGGGATGTGCGCGATCCGATGGCTGTAGTGGACCCGCAAACGCGGGTCATCGGCGTTGAGGGCTTACGGGTGGTGGACGCCTCGATCATGCCCTCGATAACCACGGGCAATCTGAACGCGCCGACGATCATGCTGGCGGAAAAGGCGGCGGATCAAATCCTGGGGCGCCCGCCGCTGGCCCCGTCGAATGCGGATTATTACGTCGACCCTGACTGGGAGTGGGCGCAGCGGTAGCGCAAACCCATGCTCAATACCCCGCCATAGCCTCAATCTTTTCCGGCTTCAGCAACCGAACGCCGCCCAATTCGAACAGTTGGATTGAGCCGTCCCGCTTGAGCATCGAGAAGATACGGCTGACCGTTTCCGTGGTCAGTCCCAGATAATCGGCGATGTCGCCGCGACTCATATGCAAAAAGGCGGTCCCGGCCGCGCCACCGGATTGCTCACCCTTGGCGACCATAGACTGAATGAAGCTCGCGACCCGCTCCACGGCCGTCTTGCGTCCCAGGAGGGTCAGGTGGGATCGCGCGTTATTCAAATCCTCCAATGTAAGCCGATGAATTTCTTCTTCCAAATTCGGCGCTTCATGAACAAATTTATAAAAATAGCTGGGCTGAAAATGGCAAATCTCGCCATCGGTCAGAGCTTGGATACCGATCCCGGCCTCGGCTCGCTTGTCTATTCCCATGAAATCGCCCCGGAATAAAAATCCGAGCACCTGACGCCGTCCATCGGACAGCAACTTAAATAGTATTAAATCTCCATTTTTGACGGTAAAAGCATCCTGTCCAGATGCGTCGTTAAGTATTAATATCTCACCCGCCTTAAAATATCTGGTGGCAGATTTTCCATAGAGATCGTTAAGCTGCCGATTGGATAAAACGCCACATATGCTGGTTTTCCGGATGCCGCAAGATTCGCAAGCCTTTGAAGTCCGAATATCTTGGTGTAGCATAGTGCAGTTCCAAATCCTTAGTGTATCCCGAACCCTTCGACTATTTTTGGGATAACGAGAATGAAGCGAAACGCGTTACGACTCGTGACCTAAGACTGGACTATACTACGGTCCGATCTAGACCTTAAAATTGTGTTAATATTATAAATTAAAACTTTTATCCTAAATTGATCTAAATCAATGCGCACCGCGCAAAATGGGCCGCTTTTAGTGCCGGTAGGGGGACGGGTAGCGATCCCCAAATTGGGGAGACTGAAAGATGACCAACTATTCTCGACACAACTATGAGATCGATTATTATCGTATACCCGGCTCAAGTAACGGTCGGGTCGACCGCTTCGCGCCCACCATACAATCTCTGAGGGCGGCGCAAGACATTGTTCGTCGATATGAAAATGGACGCCGTACAGCGGCGAAGACCGGTCGTCAAAGTCGGGTCACCTTTACAGCCCACAATCCAGCGCTTCGCGCTGGTGTCGACGACAACGTCATTGCGTTTCGTAGTCCGGTCTGGGCGAGACCGTCGTCGAGGTTAATCTATTCGCGACACCCTTCGCCGCCCTCCACGCGATCGCCTGGGGCCCGCGCGAGACGAGCGTCTATCCAAGCCGAAGCGCAGCGAGTCTCGCGCGACTTCAGGGCGTCGACAGCTTCGCCTGTTAGATCTGCGACGTCCGACACCTTCGACGCCGCCTCAAACGAGATGCTGGACCGCATCGTGGTCATGGCGATCCAAGGTCTGGCTGTCGTCTTGGGGCTCAGCGGCTTTTTAGCGCTTTTGGCCATGATTTGACTTCGATTATTTGGCGGCCTGGACAATCGGCGCGCTCGACGCGCCATGCCCTTATGGCGATTTATAGATCACGCCCCCTTTCATGACGAAAGCGACGTGACGCAGCGCCTCAATATCCACCGTCGGATCGCCCTCCACGGCGATCAGGTCGGCCAGCAAACCGACGTGGACGCGGCCAAACGCGTCGGACTGGCGCAAGATTTTGGCGTCCACGGCGGTCGCCGCCAAGAGCGCCTGGGTCGGCGTCATGCCGTCGCGCACCATCCAGGCCAGCTCCCGCCAATTCTCGCCGTGGGGAAACACGCCGACGTCCGAGCCGCAACCGATGATCACACCGAGCTTGAGGGCGAGTTGGAAGGCGTGGGCGGCCTTCACCATGGCCGGCGTCGGCGGCGTCTTGCCGTCGATATAGTGCTGAAAATAGGTCGAAACGGCTTCGACGGCGGTCAGAGTGGGCTCATAGGCGATCCCCTTCTGCGCCATTAACCTGAAGGTCGCTTCAGAGCCGCCATAGCCGTGCTCGATCGTGTCTACGCCCGCCATCGCCGCGCGGCGCATACCCTCGTCGCTCGCGGCGTGGACAGCGACGGGATGCGCCTCGGAATGGGCGGCTTCGACCGCCGCCGCCAGCTCGGCCTCGGTAAAGGTTGGCTCCGTCGTTCCCCCAGGCCCGACGCGGTAGTCGGCGTAGAGCTTGATCCAGTCCGCGCCCATCGCCGCCTGCTGGCGCACCGCCTTGATCGTCTCGTCGACGCCGGACGCCTCCTGAGCCCCCTGCGGCAGGTCCCAACCGACCGCATAGTTTCTCCGCGCCGGCCCATAGCCGCCGGTGGCGACGATGGCGCGGGTAGCGACGAACAACCTTGGACCCGGTATAATCCCATCCTCGATGGCCCGCTTCAGCCCCACGTCGGCGTCGCCGGCGCCCTCGGTGCCCAGGTCGCGCAGGGTCGTGAAGCCCGCCATGAGCGTTGCGGTAGCCTGCTTGCCGGCGCGCAGCGTGCGGTAGGCCAGCGGCTCCTTCAGCACCTGATCGTCCCATAGGGTCTCGTTGTAGGGGTGCAGGAACAGATGGGAGTGAATGTCCATCAGGCCCGGCAGCAGCGTCGCCCCCGGCAGCGCCACGATCTTGGCGCCGGCCGGCGCGGCGATCGACTCGGCCGGCCCAACCGCCGTAATTCGCTCGCCCGAGACCAACACCACCCAGCCCTTGTGGACGAGGCCGTCTTCGGCGGTGAACACTTGAGCGGGACGGAGCAAAATGGCCGACTCGCTGGATGCAGCAGCGGCGTGGCGCGGGGCGAGGCTGAGGCCCGCGATCAGCGCCGCGAGGATCGACCGACCTCTAGCCATATCCAAGCTCTCCTACCCAAACACCCGCATCGAGGCCAACTCGCCATCCTCCGTAAGAGGCTCGGCTTTTCGCCGTTGTCCAGAAGGCGAAGCGCCATAGGTCTCTTTGAACTGGCGGGAAAAGTGCGCGCAGTCGGCGAAGCCGGCTTCGTGGGCGATGGCGGTGACGGAGCGGTCGGTATTGCCGATCAACCAATGGGCGTAGCGCAGGCGCAGACGCCGATAGGCGCTGGCGGGACTCATGCCGAGCGTAGCGTGGCAAAGCCGCTCGAACTGGCGGGTCGAGAGGTTCAGCTTGTCGGCGATATGGGCGATCGACAGCGGCTGAGCCAGGTTCTGCTCCATCAAGAGCAGCGCGCGGCGAACGCGCGGGTCGTCCACCTTTTCAGACATCGGCGGGTGGGGCTGGGCTTCGGCGCCCGCGCGGGTGCGATCGAACAAGAGCACCTGACTGGCCTTCTGAGCGACGGACCAGCCGACGTGGCGCTCAATGAGATAGCTGGCGAGATCGCCGGCGCCGGCGCCCCCGGCGCAGGTGATGCGGTCGCCGTCGGCGAGGAACAGCCGGTCGGCCACCACATCGTGGCCTGGGAACTCGTCCAGGAAATCCTGATAGTGATACCAGCTGACACAGGCGCGCCGGTTCTTCATCAGCCCGATCCGGCACAGGATGAAACTGCCTGTACACATGCCGATCAGCTTCACACCGGCCTCGGCCACGCGCTTGATATAGCGCTCCGTCGCCTCGTCGATCTGGCGGCCGGCATGGAGCACCCCGCCGATGACGGCCAGATAGTCCAGCTCTTGCGGATCGAGAAAGTTGCTGGTCGGCGTCGTCATCACCCCGCAACTGGCGCGTAGAGGATCGGGGCGGCTGGCCATGATCGACCATTGCACGTTCAGCGGCCGGCTACGGTCGCCTTCGTCCGCCGCCAAGCGCAGATGATCGATGAAGAGGGCGAAGGCCGACAGGGTGAAGTTATCGGCCAGCACAATGCCGACCCGCAACGGCGCCCGCGACGACAGGGATTTTGGCGCGGCGAACCTGGCCGCGCCAGGCGGCGAAGCGCAGGACAGATAGCCCATATGCGTCGGTGCGTCGTCCATAGCATTAAATGACGATTCAATTCGCGATCTGGCAAGAGGCTCGCGACGAACAGGCGCCGCGGTATGTTGCGGGCCGAAGTTTTGCGCAGTCCAGCTGCGGCCTGTAAAAGGCGCCGAAAAATTGTTCAGAGCCGACACGCACGCTGGCGACGGGGCCAACGACTGAACGTGCGTTCAGGAGAAGATTAAGCGCTTCGATGTCACGCTGTTTCCGCGTCGCCAGGCCTTAGCTAACCCCCGCCGCCTCCAGCACGCCCCAAACATAACCGGTGAACGAGCGCCACACCTCGATGTGGAACTCCGCTTCGCCCATTCGCCACAACACGATTTCAGCCTTGCCGAACAGGGTGCGCGTGCACATGCCGACCGGAAAGGCGCGTAGGCCCAAATCTAGCGGGCAACCGGCTGAAATCAGCTCGACCGCGCGAGGATCGCTGACGATCAGGGCGGTCTGGCGGTCGCTCACCTCGACGAGAGAATGAGGCGCTCCGGACAGCGCGACCCTCAAGGCTTCGCCGAGCGTGTCGCCCGGTGGACAGAGCAACAGCCACTCGTCTGGGCCAAGCCAGAGAGCGTAGCGCGCACCCAGGTTCGCCGAACGACAGGCGGTTTGGGGCAAGGCGAAGCCCAAGGCCTCGGCGATACGGGGCAAGACGGCTTCGCTCGCTCGCAGATTATACCGCGCGAATACTGGCCCAGCGCTCAGGCCCAGCCCTGGCGACGCCTGGACCCCTTCCAACGGCCGATGGGGGACGAGATCAACCATTCACCCGCGCTCCCTCGACATCGTAGAAGACCGGCGACGTCACCTGGACCGGGATGGCCGCGTCGAAGCCCTTGGGGTTAGGAACCGGCGAATACAGCGTCTCTCCCATCCGCGCCCGTCCCCCGCTGACCATAGCCATCGCGATGGAGCGGCCCAGCGTGGCGCTGAAGTAAGAGGATGTGACGTGGCCGATCAGGCGCATGGGCGGCGCCGGGTTCGGCGTCAGCACGATCTGCGCCCCCTCCTCCAGCACCACACTTGGGTCCGCCGTCAGGAGGCCGACGAGTTGCTTGCGCGTCGGCGCGGCCATCGAGGGGCGCGCCAGCGAGCGCTTGCCAACGAAATCGGGCTTGGTCTTGCCGATGGCCCAACCGAGGCCCAGGTCGTCCGGCGTCGCGGTGCCGTCTGAGTCCTGACCCACGACGATAAAGCCCTTTTCGGCGCGCAGGACATGCATGGCCTCGGTGCCGTAAGCGGTCAGACCCTGGGCTTGACCTGCGGCCCATACCGCCTCCCACACGCTTCGACCGAAATCGGCAGGCACATTGATCTCGAAGCCGAGTTCTCCTGTGAAGCTGACCCGGAACAGGCGCATGGGAACGCCGCAAATCCGTCCCTCCACCACGCCCATATGCGGCAGGGCTTGGGGCGAAAGATCGACGCCTTGCACCAGCCCGCTCAGAATCGTCCGCGCGTTCGGCCCCTGGAGCGCAATCACCGCCCACTGTTCGGTGGTGGAGGTTAGCCAGACCTGCAGGTCGCTCCATTCGGTCTGGATGTAGTCCTCCATCATGGCCAGCACCCTGGGCGCACCGCCCGTCGAGGTGGTGACGTGGAAGCGGTCGGGCGCCAGGCGGCCCACCACCCCATCGTCCATCACAAACCCGTCCTCCCGACACAGCAGACCATAGCGGCAGCGCCCGACGGCCAGCTTGCTCCAGGGATTGACGTACATGCGGTTGAGGAATTCCGCGGCGTCCGGCCCGACCACTTCGATCTTGCCGAGCGTCGAGGCGTCGAACACGCCGCAGGCGTTGCGAACCGCCAAGCCTTCGCGGCGAACGGCCGTCTCCATGTCCTCGCCGGCTTTGGGAAAATAGCGGGCGCGCTTCCACAGGGCGACGTCTTCGAAGACCGCGCCTTGGGCGACGGCCCAATCGTGGGTCGGCGTCGTGCGAACCGGATCGAACAGATCGCCCCGCGCCAGGCCGGCCATCGATCCGAAGCTGATCGGCGTATAGGGCATACGGAAGGTGGTGAGGCCGATCTTGGGTATGGGCGTATCCAGCAGGTCGGAAACGACGCCCAGCGCATTGATATTGCTGGTCTTGCCCTGATCGGTCGCCATGCCCGTAGTGGTATAGCGCTTGATATGCTCGATGGAGCGAAAGCCTTCCCGCACGGCCAGCTTCAAATCGCTCGTCACGACATCGTTCTGCCAGTCGACGAAGGCCTTGCGCCGCCGACCCCGGTCGTGCGGCAGGGCGCCGACCACGCCCTTGGCGTCGGCCTCCAAGGCTTCGACCGCAAAGCGGCGGGCGATGGGTTGTCCGGCCGCTGCGGCGCCCGCCGCCCAGCCGCTGTCGAGCGCCTCAGCCAGGCCGAACTGGCCGCGACCCGCGCCCGCGATATAGGTCCGCTCGGCCGCCTCGCCCGGCAGGTAGGCCGAGATCGCGTCGTCCCACACCAGCTTGCCGCGCGACTGCGAGAACAGGTGGACGCTGGGGGTGAACCCGCCCGACATCAGAACCGCGTCGCACGCAACCATGTCGGACGCGAAGGCGCCATGACCGTCTATGGTCGAGAGCCGCGCGGCGGTCACGCGCTGCACGCCCTTCGTGCCGGTAATGAGGCAGCCGGAGCGGACCGGCAGGCCCGCGGCGCGCGCCGCCCGCACCAGGGGACCGCCAGACTCAGGCCGCACATCGGCGATGGCGGCGATCTCGACGCCCGCACGGTGCAGATCGAGCGCCGCACGATAGGCGCCGTCGTGGCCGGTGGCGATCGCCACCCTTCTACCCGGCGTGACGCCATAGCGGTTCAGATAGGTGCGCGCGGCTCCGGCCAACATCACGCCCGGCCGGTCGTTGTCGGGGAAGACTAGGGGCCGCTCAATCGCGCCCGCCGTCAGCACCACCGCCCTCGCGCGCACTTGCCACAGCCGCTCGCGTGGCCTGCCTGCCGAAGGCGCGGCCAGGTGGTCGCTGAGCCGCTCGACCAGCCCGATCATATTGTGGGGGAAGTAACCAAAGGCGACCGTGCGCGGCAGCAGCACAACATTGGGCTTGGCCGCTAGCGCCGCCACGGTCTCAGCGAGCCAGTCCTTAGCCAGCTGGCCGTCGACGGTCGCATCCGTCGCCGACAGCAAGGAGCCGCCGAGCGCCCTCTGCTCGTCGACCAACATCACCCGCACACCGGTCTCCGCCGCCGCGAGCGCGGCCGCCAGCCCCGCCGGCCCGGCGCCGACCACCAGCACTTCGCAGTGGGCGTAGCGCTGAAGATAAAGGTCCGGGTCCGGCGCGGTCGGGCTTTTGCCAAGACCGGCGGCGCGGCGGATCAGCGGCTCGTAAAGCCGATCCCAAGCTTTCCGCGGCCACATGAAGGTCTTGTAGTAGAACCCCGCCGACAGGAACGGCGCTAGCAGGCCGTTAACCGCGCCGAGGTCGAAGGCCAAGCTCGGCCAGCGGTTTTGGCTCTCCGCCATAAGGCCATCGTATAGCTCGACCTCGGTGGCGCGCAGGTTGGGCGTGTAGCGCGCGGCGTCGCGATAAACGGCTACGAGCGCGTTCGGCTCATCCGATCCCGCCGCCACCACGCCGCGCGGGCGGTGGTATTTGAACGACCGCCCCATCAGATGGACGCCGTTGGCGAGGAGCGCCGACGCCAGCGTATCGCCCTCCAGCCCCTGATAGGTCTTGCCGTCGAAGGTGAAGCGAAGCGGCCGGGCGCGGTCGACATGGCCGCCGGCCGGGGTGCGGAACGGCGCGCTCATGCCTGGACCGCCGCCGCGCCAGGCCTGGCCTCGCCCGCCTTGTAGGTCGCCAGGATCTGGTCGGTGGCGGTGTCGCGCAGGGCGTTGAAAAAGCGCGCACAGCCGTGGGTGTGGCGCCACCGCTCCGCATGGACGCCCTTCTCATTCGTGCGCAGGTACAGAAACGCCGTCCAATCCTCCAGCCCTACGTCGGCGGGAACGGGCGGGCGGGCGATATGGGCCTCGCCGCCGTGCACGAACTCAATCTCGGGGCGGGGACCGCAGTAGGGGCAAGGGATCAGGAGCATCGGGCGACCTCAGTGGGCCACGGCCGCGGCGGCGGCCTCGTCGATCAGATAGCCGTCTCGGAACCGGTCCAGCGAGAACGGGGCGTTGATCGGGTGCGGTTCGTCCTTCGCCATCGTCCAGGCGAGCGTATGGCCGGCGCCAGGCGTCGCCTTGAACCCGCCCGTTCCCCAGCCGCAATTGACATACAAACCCTGCACGGGCGTCTTGCCGACGATCGGCGAGCGATCCGGCGTCACGTCCACAATGCCGCCCCAGTTGCGCAGCATCCGCATCCGCCGAAACATCGGAAACAGCTCGCATATCGCATCCAGGGTGTGCTGGGTAACATGCAGGGCGCCCCTTTGAGTATAGCTGGTATAGGCGTCGGTGCCCGCGCCGATCACCAACTCGCCCTTGTCGGACTGGCTGATGTACGCGTGGATGGTGTTGCTCATCACCACGCAGGGGAACACCGGCTTGATCGGTTCCGACACCAGCGCTTGGAGCGGATAGCTCTCCAACGGCATCCGCACCCCGGCCAACCCCAGCACAACGCTGGTATGGCCCGCCGCCGACACACCGATCTTGGGCGTACGGATCGGGCCCCGCGTCGTCTCCACCGCCTCGACGGCGCCCGCGGCGTTGCGACGGATCGCCGTGACCTCGCAGTTCTCCAGGATATCGACGCCCAACGCATCCGCCGCCCGCGCATAGCCCCAGGCCACCGCATCGTGCCGCGCCGTGCCGCCGCGCCGCTGTAGCGAGGCGCCCAGCACCGGATAGCGCATATTGGCGGCGATATTCAGCGGCGGGCAGAAGGCTTTGGCCTCCTGCGGGCTCAGCCATTCGGTATCGATGCCGTTGCAGCGGTTGGCGTGGACGTGGCGCTTGAACACCTGCACGTCATGGACCGTATGCGCCATCATCATGACGCCGCGCTGGGAGAACATGACGTTGTAGTTCAGCTCTTGGGACAGCCCTTCCCACAGCTTGACCGCATGGTCATAAAGCGCCGCGCTCTCGTCGAACAGATAGTTGGAGCGGATGATGGTGGTATTGCGACCCGTATTGCCGCCGCCAAGCCAGCCCTTTTCCAGCACGGCGATATTCTTCAGGCCGTGCTGTTTCGCCAGATAATAGGCCGCGCCCAGACCATGGCCGCCCCCGCCGACGATCACCGCGTCATAGGCCGGCTTAGGTTCGGGGCGCCGCCATTGCGGACGCCAGCCGCTCTGCCCGGCGAGGCCCTGTTTGAACAGTTGGAGTGCGGAAAACGTCTGCATGAGCTCGCCGAAGGCTGGGACGTGTTAGATGACGCGGCCGGGCTTTCGAAGCCATCATACAGGCGGCGACGCCCTTGAACGGAAGCGACATGGAATGTCGTATTCAGCGACTGCCTACCAACGAAGCCCCTTCGGGCGCAATGGCGTGGAAATAAGCCCCGCTGACAAACCCTCGCCAACCGCCGGAGGGACCCAGCGACCGACCTGCAGCGTCCTTCAGATCCGCCAGGGCTGTGTCGTCGCCGGCTTGGATCAGCTGTGAGTAATGGAATTCGTGGCCACGGATCGTCGCGCCGCGCGGCCCCAAGGCGCAATCCTGCAGCAGCGTCGCCGCGCGATAGCCGAGGTTCATTTTGCGACGTGCAAAGCTTGTCGAGTGACCCAAGAGGCCGGCCATGGCGCATAACTCGCCATCCGCTGTCTCAAGCCCCTGACCCAAAACCATGTAGCCGCCGCATTCGCCATGCACCGGCCGGGTCTGGGAGAACACGGCAAGGCCATTGAGAAAGTTGCGCGCTGCCGACAGCTTGGGCGCGTGCAGTTCCGGATACCCGCCCGGCAGCCAGCAGGCGTCGCAATCGTCGGGCGGCGGCTCGTCGGCGAGCGGCGAAAACGGCACGATCTCGGCGCCCGCCCGCCGCCAACCCTCTCGCAGATGGCTGTAGACGAAGCTGAAGGCCTCGTCGCTGGCCAGGGCGATTCGCTGCCCGGGCGGCGGCAGGCCGACGCCGCCGGAGGTTGCGGGAGCCGACATCGGCTGGGCCATGGCGAGAATGGCGTCGAGATCGAGGCTCCGTTCCGCCAGATCGCCCAGGCGTGCGAGCCGACCCTGCAGATCCGCCTGTTCCGACGCCTGAACCAGGCCGAGGTGCCGTTCGGGTAAGATCAGGGCGTCGTCCCGCTCGACCTGCCCTAAAACCGGTATGTTCGATTGGGCCAGGGCCGCGACGACGCCGTCTCTGTGCCGGGGGCTGGCCAGCCGATTGAGCACCACGCCACCGATCTCGACGCCTGGACGGAAACCGAAAAAGCCCCGCGCCGTCGCCGCCGCCGTCTGGAACTGACCCGACACGTCCAGCACCAGCAGCACAGGCAGGCCGAGCCGCTCAGCCAGATCGGCCCCGGCGCCGGTTCGGCCAGGTCCGCCCGCGACACCGTCGAACAGGCCCATGGAGGACTCGACCACCAGGATGTCGGCGTCTTGCGCCGCCTGCCAGGCCAGGTCGTCGATCAAGGCCGGCGCCATGGCCCAGCTATCGAGGTTGACGCTCGGCGCGCCCGTAGCGGCGGCGTGGAAGGCCGGATCGATATAGTCCGGCCCAGACTTGGCCGACGCGACCCTCATTCCCCGCCGCCGGAGCGCTGTCAGCAGGCCCAACGTTACGGTCGTCTTGCCACCGCCCGAGCGGGGCGCGGCGACGATCAAGCCCCGCGCGCTCATAGGCGGTTTCACGGTTGGTAGTCCCCACGAAACCGGCGGCTGTGGGCGCCGTCGTAAAGAGCGCTGTCGCGAAACCCTTCGGCGCCTAAGGCTCGGCCCACCAGCACCAGGGCGGTGCGCTCGACCCCTAAGGCCGCCACCCGTTCGGCGATCCGATCCAGCGGCGCGCGCACCACCTGCTCGTCGGGCCAACTCGCCCGCACCACCACCGCGGCGGGACAGTCGGCGCCGTAGACGGGGGTCAGGGTTGCGACGATCTCTGCCAGGCGGTGGATGGCCAGATGGATCGCCAGCGTCGCGCCCGTGGCGCCGAACGCCGCGAGCGTCTCAGCCTTCGGCATGGCCGACGCGCGCCCCGATAGCCTGGTCAGCACCACGCTTTGCGCCAGCTCAGGCACGGTCAGCTCTTGGCCGAGCACCGCGGCGGCGGCGGCGAAGGCCGGGACGCCGGGTGTGAGGGTATAGGGAATACCCAGCCGCTCCAGTCGGCGCACCTGCTCGGCTACGGCGCTATAGATCGACAGGTCGCCAGACTGTAGCCGGGCGACGTCCAGCCCCTCGCGGTCGGCCCGCACATACTCGGCCTCGATCTCGTCGAGCGTCAGGGGCGCGGTATCCACCAGCCGCGCGCCAGCTGGGCAAAACGCCAGCAGATCCGGCGGCAGGATCGAGCCCGCGTAGAGACAGACCGGGCACCGGGCCAAAAGATCGCGACCGCGAACCGTGAGCAGGTCCGCCGCGCCCGGTCCTGCGCCGATGAAATGCACGGTCATTCGCCCTGCCCTCTTTCCAACGTCGACGCCGCCAAGGCGCAGGTCGCCGCCCCGCTGGCTGTTTTAGGGCCCAACAGCCGCGCGCCAGGTCCCGCCGCCGCCAGGGCGCAGGCCTCGGCCACCGAGGCGACGCCGACCGCATCCAACGCCGCGGCGGAGCGACTTAGGCAAAGGGGTTGTACGGCGATCAAGGCGTCCCGCGATACAGGCCTGACGTCTAGCGCCAAGCGCGCCGCCGCCCGCGCCAGCACGCTCGCGCCCAGCTTGAAATCGGGAACCGCCAGGGCGGCGACCTTGGCGCCCGCGGCCTCCCCCGCGCGCTCGATCAGCGCGACCAGTTCGTCCGCCGTGCAGGTCGTGCGAAAGCCCAACCCGGCGACGATCATGGTTTCACCGCCGACCACTGGGTAACGCTCATCGCCGGACGGAAAGCGTGAAGGCGGCCCACAGGCTCAAGGCGCTCGACGGACAATCGGGTCAGTGTCCCGCCCCATCGCGCGCGCGCGGCGATGAGCGCCGCCTCGGTCTCCAGCGTCACGGCGTTAGCCACCAATCGGCCAGCGGGACGAAGCGCGGCCCAGGCCGCAGCGATCACGTTTTCATCCCGCGCGCCGCCGCCGATGAAGATCGCGTCCGGCTGCGGCGCCCCCGCGAGGACGTCCGGCGCGCGGCCGCGCCCGATCCGCAGATCGGGGACACCCAGCGAAGCGGCGTTGCGCGCCGCGCGGGCGGCGCGAACCGGGTCCGCCTCAAAGGCGATAGCGGTATTGGCGGGATGCGCCAGCATCCACTCGATCGAGACCGAACCCGAGCCGCAGCCGATGTCCCAAAGCCGCTCGCCGGCCCTAGGCGCCAGCGCCGACAAGGTGAGCGCGCGAATCTCGCGCTTGGTGATCTGACCGTCGTGCTCGAACAGCTCGTCCGCCAAGCCCGACGTCAGAGGGATCACCCGCGCATCCGGCGTCGCCACGATCTCCAATCCGACCAGGTTGAGCGCCTGGGGCGAGGCGTCGAAACGTTCGGCCGAGTGGACGGAGACCTTTTCGGCCGCGCCGCCAAGCGCCTCCAGAAGATAAAGCCGCGAGGGACCGAAGCCGCGCTCGGTCAGATAGGCCGCGACGGCGGCGGGCGTTGTGGCGTCGGCGCTCAGGGCGATCACCCTGCGGCCCGGTTGCAGTTGGGACGCCAGCCGCGCTAACGGCCCCCCGCAGAGGGACACGACCGAAACGGTCGTCCGCGCCCACCCCAGCCGCGCGCAGGCGAGCGACACCGAAGACGGCGCCGGCAAGCAGAGGATTTCCGCCATCGGCGCCCGCTCGGCCAACTGCACTCCGACCCCGTGGTCGAACGGGTCGCCGGACGCCAGCACCACGACGGGACGACCGCGATGGGCCAGCACCGCCTCCAGCCCGGCCGACAGAGGCCGTGGCCAGGCCAGGGTCTGGCCACGGATCAGTGTGGCGGCCAGGGCCAGGTGCCGCTCGCCGCCGACAACCAGATCGGCGGCCGAGATCAGCGTTTGGGCCGCCGACGTCAGTCCCTCGACACCGTCCTCGCCGATCCCCAAGATGGTCAGCCATCGGGGCGCCCAATCTTCGCTAAAGCGCCCCTCAACCATGCGCCCCCCAACCCTGCAGCCCGCCGCCATGCCCCTCAAAGTTCTGATCCTTGGCGGCTCCAGCGAAGCGAGCGCGTTGGCGAACGCTATCGCAGGGGATGCACAGTTCGACGCCCTGTTGTCCCTGGCCGGTCGCACGCAGGCGCCCGCAGCCTCGCCCCTGCCCCGTCGGTCTGGCGGTTTCGGCGGCGCACAGGGCCTCGCCGATTATCTCACGGCTGAGCGGATCGACGCGCTGATCGTCGCAACCCATCCCTTCGCCGTCCAAATGCGGCGCAACGCCGTCGCCGCGGTTCGCGTGCGCCCAACGCCGCTGCTGATCGTCGATCGACCGCCCTGGACGCACCGGCCCGGCGACCGTTGGACCAGCGTTCCCGATATGGCCGCCGCCGCGCGGGCGCTGGGCGAAACCCCTCGGCGCGTACTGCTGACGGTCGGCCGCCAGGACCTCGTCCCCTTCGCCGCCCAGGCTCAGCATAGCTATCTGGTCCGCAGCATCGATCCACCGGCGGAGCTCCCCGCCGGCGCCGAGGCGATCCTTGACCGCGGTCCGTTCGCGGAGGCGGACGAGCGTAGGCTGATGGCGGATAGAGGCGTCGATGTGTTGGTGACGAAGAACGCTGGCGGCTTGGCTACGGGCGCCAAACTTGCCGCTGCGCGGGCGCTTGGGCTTGAGGTCGTGATGGTGGGTCGGCCGCGGTTGCCCGAGCTCGACGGCTTGGACGTTCAGGTCGTGCTGGATGCGGATCAGGCGCTGGACTGGTTGCGCCATCAGGCCCGCTCCCCGACCGAACGCGGTGTGTAGAGCCACGGCCGACCGTCCGGTCGCGAGATGGTCCGGGTCGTCAGCGCTCCGATCAGGACCAGGGTCCGCATGTCCGCTAGGGCGGGCTCGGCGTGTTCCAGGTTTGTAATCGAAATCGCCTCATCCGGCCGGCCGATGGCGGCGCAGAAGGCGACCGGCGTCGCGCCGGGCAGGACATCGCGCAAGGCCTCAAACGCCGCGCCCAGCTGCCAAGCCCGCGCGCGGGATAAGGGATTGTAGAGGGCGATGACAAAGCCGGCCTCGGCGGCTGCGCGCAGCCGGCTCAGCACGATCTCCCAAGGCTTCAGATTGTCGGAAAGCGAGATGGCGCAGAAATCGCCGCCGAGCGGCGCGCCCAGCCGTGCGGCGGCGGCGAACATGGCCGAAACGCCGGCCACGACCTCAATGTCCAGGGTCCGCCACTCGGGCTCGCCCTGCTCCACCGCCTCGAACACCGCCGCGGCCATGGCGAACACGCCCGCATCTCCGCCCGAACAGACCGCGACGGTGCGGCCCTGCGCCGCCAGGCTTAGGGCGAGCCGAGCGCGATCCAGTTCTTCGCGATTGTCCGACGCGTGGCGGCGCTGGCCGGGGCGCTCAGGGAGGCGCGCCAGATAGGGACCATAGCCGACGAGATCTTGGGCCGCCTCGAGCGCAGCCTCCGCCTGCGGCGTGCGCATCGACGCCGGCCCAGGCCCAAGACCGACCACATAAAGACGCGCACCGCTCATCGCGAACCTCGGCGGCCGGGCACAAGCACCAGCGAGAAATAAGGCGCAGCCGGCCCCTCAAGCGCCGCGAACGGCAGAATGCGTTCGCCCGCCATGGCGCCGCGCTCCACATAGACGGCCCGAGCCACCAGGCCGGCGCGATCTAGCGCCCGGCCGATCTTGGCGAGGTTGGATCCAACCTTCATGATTACCGCCGCATCGCATCCAAGCAAGCGCTCGACGAGTACGTCTTCGTCCAAAGTGCCCGGCAGCACACTCAAGACGTCGTCGCCATGGGTCATGGGCGCGCCAGCCCGCGCCCAGCAGCCGCTCATGCCGGTAACGCCCGGCACCACCTCGATCGGATGGCGCCCCGTCAGCCGGTCGTAGAGATACATGGCCGAGCCGTAGAAGAAGGGGTCGCCTTCGCATAGGAGCGCGACGTCGCCCCCCCGATCCAGCCGGGCCGACAGGCGTTCGGCGCAGGCGCCGTAGAAGTCGCCCATCTCGGCCAGATAGCGGGGATCGGCCAGCGATACCTCGGTGGTGAACGGATAATCGAACCGCAGTTCCTCGACGCCGGGCGCAAGATGGCTGTCGGCGATGGTGCGGGCGTGTCCGCGCCGTCCGGCCTTGGCGAAGAAGGCGACGACGGACGCCGCCCCCAAAACGCGCGCGGCCTTCAGCGTCATCAGCTCCGGATCGCCAGGCCCCACGCCGACTACGTATAAACGCCCGCTCATTCGACGTCGCTCGCGAGCGCATTCACCGCCGCCGCCGCCATGGCGCTGCCGCCCTTGCGACCCCGCACGACCAGAAACGGCAGATCGCCCCGCGCCGCCAGCGCCTCTTTGGACTCCGCCGCGCCGACGAAGCCCACGGGCACGCCGATCACCGCGGCGGGACGGGGCGCGCCCGCGTCGATCATCTCAAGCAAGCGAAAGAGCGCAGTCGGCGCATTGCCGATGGCCACGACCGCGCCGGCCAGCTGCTCGCCCCACAGTTCCATAGCGGCGGCGGATCGCGTGTTGCCGAGCGTCTGCGCCATCGTTGGCGTCTGGGGGTCGCGCAGGGTGCAGACCACCGCATTACCCGCCGGCAGTCGAGCGCGGGTGACGCCGTGGGCGACCATCTCGGCGTCGCAGAGGATGGGTCTGCCGCCTAAGAGCGCGGCGCGCGCAGCTGGCTCGAAATCGTCGGACATGGCGATGTCGTCCGCCAGCTCCACCAGGCCGCAGGCGTGGATCATGCGCACCACCACCCGCGCCTGTCTTTCCGAAAAGCGCGACAGGTCGGCCTCGGCGCGGATGATGGCGAAGGAGCGGCGGTAAATCTCCGCGCCATCGCGGATGTAATCGATCATCGCGCAGGCTCTGATAGATGTTCGGCGATCTCGTCCAGGGTCACATCCGTGCGCGTCGGGGTGAAGGACGGTGGGCCGTCCAGGATCAGATCGTAGCGTCCTGCCGCGCCCCGGGATACCAGGGTGACGCCCGCCGCGCCCGGATGCGCACAGCCCTTGGCGCAGCCCGCTACGTGCAGACCTGTTTCGGGCGCTACGGAGGCGAGGCGCAAGGCGTCGGTGCGCACGTCCTCGCTGGCGCGCGCACAGCCGGCGCGGCCGACACAGGCGTCGAGCCTGAGCCGGCGGTCTTGGGGATCGACGACAAAGCCTGCCGCCGACGCTTCGCCTGCGAGCCGGGCTTCGGCCGACGACTGCACGCCACGCAGCCACATCATGCGACCGGGCGCCAGGAGAATGCGGCCGTCGCCATAGCGGGTCGCAAGGTCAGCGACGGTTCGAAGCGCGGAAGGGGCCAGGACGCCGAATACGACGCCCAGGCCATAGCCGTTTTGGCTTAAGCCGACCGTAGGCCGACGAGGTCGCGGCGATGACGGCGGGGCTTGCGCCAATCCCGCTTCTGCGAGGACGGCGCCGAGACCGACCGCCTGGATCAGCCCCTTCATCCGCCGGGGGGGGGCGGACTGGCGCTGCGCTAGCTTGAGGAAGGCGCGGGTTAGGCGCTGCACGGCGTCCAAGACCGCGACACTCCCCCCTTCCCGCCTCCCCCGGACTTGTTTCGGGGGTCCATGGCGCGAGCTTTGAGGCCCATCTGGCGGTTGAACCGTCGCGCTATGGGTCCCCGGAACAAGTCCGGGGAAGACGGAGTTTGGGGGGGCAGCGCCAACGCCTGTGGCCACCTCGCCACCGATCGAGATGCTGTCCTCGCCAACGAGCGCAATATCGGCAGACATCCCTCCCGCCGGCGAGACCGCGAAACCGAACTTGGCCGGCAGCGCCGCGAGACGGGCGTCCTGCTCAAGCCAAGCCTCCAAAGCGCCGGCAAAGCTTAAGAGCTCCGGCCCGCAGCCTACGCCAAGCTGGATATTTCGGCGGCGCTCGACCGCGGCGTCAGCGCTGGCGAGGCCCGCCTCGACCATGGCGCGCGCGAAGGTCGCCGCGCCCACGTCGTCCAACCCCCGGACCTGAAGCGCGCCCCGCCCGGTCAGCTCCAGCCCGCCCGCGCCCGCCCGCTCGGCGGCCTCGGCGATCGACTGGAGATCGGCTGCGGATAGCCCCCGCACAAACGGCTTCACCCGCACGATCAGCCCATCCAAGGCCGCCATCGGCTCATGCAGGCTGGGGCACCAGCCCCGGACCGTCGCCGCGGTCATCGCACCGCCTCCAGCACGGCCGCGACGTCGTTGCGGCGGGAGCGCCAGAGGTCTTGCGCTCGGGCGGCGGCGAGACGGGCGGCTAAAGCGCGGCGGGCGTCGGGGTTGGCGCTTTGCAGAAAGGCGTCCACCTCGGGATCGGCCAAAGTGGCGGCGAACAGTAGGTCGAATTGCGGATCGAACCGCTGGGGCAGGGTCGCCGCGAAACCGTGCAGGGCCTCGACCGTGCGCGCGATCTCGGCCGCGCCGCGATAGCCATGGCGCATCATGCCCGCGATCCAGACGGGATTGGCGGCGCGGCCCCGGACCACGCGAGCGACCTCCTCCGCCAGCGCGCGCACCTTTGGCGCTTGAGGCTTGGAGGTATCGAGATGATGCAGCACGGGCGTCGAGCCGAGGCCGTGGGCCGCCGCAGCGAAGCCGCCTTCGGAGGCGACGAAATCCAGCCCGTCGAGCAGATCGACCTCGGCATGGTCCTGGGCGTGGACCAGGCCGTCCGCCGCCCCGACCCGCGCGGCGAAACCAGCGGCGTCGCGCCGTCCATCCAGGCCCTGCCCATAGGCATAGCCGCCGGCCGCCAGATAGGCGTCGCCCAGCGCCGCCCGCTCCAGCTCGTGGGTGCGCGCCGCCATATCCTCGACGCCCGACCCGTAGGCGCTCGGCGCCGGCCCATAGACGCGGGCTGTCTCAGACCTTAACGCCTCGCCCTCCAGGGTGCGCGCGGCCGCCGCCAGGGGATTGTCCTCATCCGGCTCGTCCAGGGCCGCCACGCTGCGGACCGCCAGGTCGAAAAGCGCGATCTGGGTCTCGAACGCGTCGCGGAAAAGGCCCGACATGCGCAGGGTCACATCGACCCGCGGACGGTCCAAAACCGCCATCGGCAGCAACTCGACCCCCGTCACCCGGTTCGAACCCTGGTCCCAGACCGGCTCGACGCCCATCAGGATCAAGGCCAGGGCCAGGTCCTCGCCGCCGGTGCGAAGGGTGGGACCGCCCCAGAGGTCCAGCACCAGCCGCCGCGGCCACTCGCCCTGATCCTCCAAGTGACGCTGAAGCAAGGCTTCCGCCGCCCGGCGGGCGAGCGTCATGGCGGCGCGGGTCGGGATGGCGCGGGGATCGATGGCGTAGAGGTTTCGACCTGTCGGCAGCACGTCGGGCCGCCCCCGACTGGGCGCGCCGGCCGGACCGGGCTGGACGAAGCGGCCATCCAGCGCGGCGATGAGGGCGGAGCGCTCGGCGGCGGCGCAGGCGTCGAGGGCCTGGCTGAGCTGGATCGGATCGGACTGCGGGGCGGCGGCGCAAATCGCCGCTTGTAACGCCTCGCGCGCGCCTAGCGACGGCGACCGGCCAAACACGTGCAGTCCGTCGCGGATTTGCAGATCCTTGACGTCGCACAGGTAGGCGTCGAGGCGTGCGAGGGCGTCGCCTTCGTCCTCAACCCGCTCGACGCCGCTTTCGGCCAATAGACCGGTCGCCGCAGCCCGTTGCAGGATTTCGCGGCGAAGCATCGTCGTGCGGCGGGCGTCCAGGCCGTCGGCGGCGGCGTAATCGTCGATAAGCTGCTCGATCAGGTGCGCCTCGCCCTGGACGCCGGCGGAGCGCAGCGGCGGCGTCAGATGGCCGACGGTCACGGCGCCCAGCCGACGCTTGGCGGCCGCCGCTTCGCCGGGGTTATTGACGATATAGGGGTAAATCACCGGCAGGCCACGCATCAGGGCGGCGGGCGCGCAGTCCGGCGCCGGCGCCAGCGCCTTGCCGGGCAGCCATTCCAGCGTGCCGTGAGCGCCGAGATGGATCAGGGCGTGGACGCACTTCTGAGTCGTCAGCCAGAGGTAAGCGGCGACATAGGCGTGGCGCGGCGGCAGATCGGGATCGTGGTAGGTCGCCTTGCGGTCGGCGACCGCGCCACGATCGGGCTGGAGCAGGAGCGTGAGGGCGCCGGATCGCCAGGTCGCAAGCTGGAAGGCCCCGTCGCGGACCGACGGATCGGCCTCCGGCTGTCCCCAGGCGCGCAAGATTCGGTCGCGCAGCTTCGGCGGCAGGGCGGCGAACAGCGCCTCATACGCAACGAGGGACAGGATCGGCGCCGGCGCCAGATGTTTAAGCTGTCGGGACGGCTCGGGGTCGTCGATGTCGTAGCCCGCGTCGCGGAGATCGGCGAACATGGCGTCCAGGCTGGCGAAGGTATCGAGCCCGATTGCCTGGCCCACCTGTCCGGGCGAAGCCTGGGCGCCCGGATAGTTCGAGACCACCACGGCCAGGCGCCGCTCAGACCTCGGCGTCGTCGCCAGCCGCGCCCAACCGACGACACGATCGGCGGCCAAAGCGACCTGGTCCGGTTCGGGCTTCAGCACGACCCGCGCGTACTCGACGCTGTCGATGGCGTCTGTTTGCGTCTTGAACGCGATGGCGGTGGTGTAGAGGCGCCCGTCGAGCTCCGGCAGGGCGATATGCATCGCCAGGTCTGGCGGCGACAGGCCCCGGGTCGAGGCTCGCCAACCGGCTTCCGGCGCACCGGCGAGCGCCACTTGGAGCACGGGCGCGCCCGCGGCGTCCAGTGGCGAGCCTTCAGGGCCGCGCGCGGAAAACGCCGTCAGGTTAACCACCACCGCCGGCTTGGAGCGCGACAGCCGCTCCGAGATGAAACTCGCCGCCGTCGGCGACTTCAGACTGGCGATGTAAAGCGCCTCGGTCCGCAGTCCCCGCGCGTCCAAAGCCTCGGCGAGCGCGCGGACAGGGGCGATATCGCCAGACGCGAAGTGGGAGCGGTAGAAGACGAGGGTCGCCAATGGCCGCCCATCGTCCGGCGCTGCCTGGAATACCCCGGCATCCGGCATGGGCTCGGGCGCCATCGTCGGCGGCGGACAAAGGCCGGCGAGCGACGCTGCGAGACGTAAAGCCTGGCCAAGGTTCTCTGGTCCGCCTTCGCGCAGATAGCCGTCAAAGGCCTGAAGCGCCGCCTCCGGCACGGTGGACAAGGCTGCAAGTCGCGTATCCAGCTGGCCGCAGCCGTCGCCGGCGATCAAAGCGAGGGGAACGCCTTCGGCACGACAAATGGCCGAGAGCTGCTCGGCGCCATAGGGCCAATAGTCCAGACCGCCGTAGACGCGCGCGACGACCGCCTTGCTGCGCCCCACCACCTGCTCGGCGTAGAGGTCCACCGACATGGGGTGGCGCAACCGCTGGAGGCTGGCGAGGCGAAGGCTCGGCGCGCGCTCGCCTTGCGTCTGTCGATCCCAGTCTGACCAGCTCTGCGCGGCGGCGCCCAGATCGGCGTCGAAGAAGGACAGCAACACAAGATCGGCGGGGGTTTGGCCGAGGTCTTGGGCCTCATCCGCCTCGTCGAGGCTCCGCCGCTCCTTGACCAGCAGGTGCACGGCCCTAGTCCGCCGCCAGTTTGGGTTCGAGATTGGGAATGCGACCGAGGATGCTATGGCGCAGCGACGCCGCCCGCTTCGACAGCAGGACGAAACCGTTCTTGGCGGTGGGATAGCGCTGGGCGTAGTCGAGCACGTCGCCCGCGACCCCGGCCGAAAGCCCGCCCAGCAGATAGCCGAACTGGCCAGGCATCGAAATCGCGGCCGTGCAGCCCCGGTCGCAGGCGGCGAGGCAGGCTACTTGTCTCAGCTCGACCGGCGCACCCGCCGCGGCGTTCAAGCGTTCCAAAGCGCCTAGAAGGCGCGCGCCAGGCGCAACCTCGCCGTCCTTGCACAGCTCGCCCGCGCGGCAGGTAACGCAAACGTGCAGGACAGGTCGCACGGCGCTCATCGAATGACTCAAGCGCTCACGGCGATGGCCGCCGTCACCGCGGCGCGATCCATCCCGGTACGGCCGATCACCACCAGCCGGCCCGCGCGGGCCTCGCCGGTGCGCCAGGGCCGGTCGTAGCGCTGTTGGAAACGCTCGCCCACGCCTTGCACCTCAAGGCGGAGCGGCTTACCGCGCACGGGCACAAAGCCCTTGATCCGCAGGATGTCATGGCCTTCGACCGCGCCCCTGAGCCGAGCGATCAGGGCGTCGGGCGCCTCGATCTCGGCCAGTTCGACGACGAAGCTCTCGAAATCGTCGTGCTCGTGTTCGCCGTCCAGCGCATCGTGGTGGGAGGGCCTGGACGCCAGATCGTCTTCGGCGGCGGCGTGCAACCCTAACAGCACAGCGGGATCGAGCCGCCCTTCCCGGGCCGGCGCCACCTTGACGCTGCGGGGCAGCGACGCCGTAATGTCGCGCGCCAGCTTATCCAAGGTTTCGGCGGAGACCAGGTCGGACTTGTTCAGCACCACCATGTCGGCGGCGTAGAGTTGATCCTCGTAGACCTCGGCCAAGGGGTTGTCGTGATCCAGCGAAGGGTCTGCGGCGCGCTGGTCCGCGATGGCCTCGGGGTCGTCGGCGAAGCGGCCGGCGGCGACGGCCGGAGCGTCGATCACGGCGATCACGCCGTCAACCGTCAACCGCGACCGAACGCTGGGCCAACCGAAAGCCTTGATCAGCGGCTTCGGCAACGCCAAGCCAGAGGTCTCGATCAAGATGTGCTCCGGCGGGCGGGGCCGGTTCATCAGCGCCTCGATGGCGGGCACGAAGTCGTCGGCGACGGTGCAGCAGAGGCAGCCGTTGGCCAGCTCGACGATGTCGGCCTCGTCGCAGGTCTCCAGGCCGCAGCCCTTCAGCACCTCGCCGTCGACGCCGAGCGCGCCAAATTCATTTACGATCACCGCCAGCCGCCGCCCGCCCGCGTTCTCCAGCATATGGCGGACCAGCGTGGTCTTCCCGGCGCCGAGAAACCCGGTGATGATGGTGGCGGGGACTTTGGCGTTAGAGATGGAGAGCTTGGCTTCGGTGGTCATAACGGCTCCGCGGCCGGCTCCGGAAACCTCCGGCGCCTAAGAGACGCGAGCGACCGCCCCCGGGGTCGGACCCCAGAAGCCATGCAGTCCTTAAAAAGGCTGCAGCCGCGACCGAGGCGCCCCGCCCGGCTACGCGGTCGTTGTTTCGATGGCAGGTCTCCTGGCTCGCGGATCGAACGCATCCCATCGGCCTTCCCAGACAGCGAACCGTCCAGTGGCTTGATCGACGGGCTGCTTTCCGCTCACAGTTGCGGGGGCAGCCGCGGATTTGAGCGAAATCGCTCGCACCGCATTCCCTATTCACCTTCCTCGCGGAAGGACCATCCCGCTTTGGCTAGTCCTACACCCCTGCCCTGTCAAACTTATCCGCCCGCGCGGGCCACCGCCCCGCTGTACCAATCGAGAAACTGCAGAACGCCGCCCTCGTGCAGTTCGGAATAGGGGCCGGGCTTGAAAACCGGCGAGGAGACGCCGAGTTGGTTCTCCTCGACGATGCGCTGGTCCTGGCTGTTGGTGGCGGTCCAGACCGCCGTCATGTCGTCGATGTCGTAATCCACGCCCTCCACCGCGTCGCGATGCACCAGCCATTTGGTCGTGACCTGCGTCAGGCCCGGCCCCGCCGGCAGTACCCGGAACGACAGGGCGTGATCGTGTAAGACATGGTTCCAGCAGCCTGGATAATGGAAGAACAGTAGCGAGCCGATATCGAGATCGACCGGCACATCGTCGCTCAACGGCCGACGCACAGCCGGCTTGCCGCTCATCGTATAGCTGCGCGCCCCATCCTTAAGGGGCATACGGGCGAAACGGAACTGGCCGTCGTCCGAGATGAGGAAACGGCTTTTGAGCCCCGCCGCTTCGCAGGCCGCCCAGTGGGCCGTAATCTCGGCGTCGTCCTCGGCGCCCGCCACCCCCGAAACGCCGGGCGAAGACGAATAGGTGCGGCAGAGCTCCGGATGGTTGGGCACGCAGTGATAGCACTCGCGGTTGTTTTCCCAGACCAGCTTCCAATCGCCCTTTTCGATGATCACGCTCTCATAGGCGACCTTGGCCTGATCCAGATGATGGGGCGCAAGATAGGCGGTGGCCAGGTCGCGCATCGGGCCGATATCGGGCGGGGTTTCAGCTAGGCAGATGAAAATGTAGCCGGCGAATTCGGCGATCGCTGCGGTGTGCAGGCCATGGGCGGCGCGGTCGAAATCCGGCCCCATGTCCCGGGCGAACAAGAGCCGGCCGTCCAGATCGTAGGTCCAGGAATGATAGGGGCAAACGAGCTTCACCCGCTCGCCATGGGCCTCAGGGCACAGACGCGAGCCGCGATGGCGGCAGGTGTTATGAAACGCCCGCGCCTGCCCGTCCGTCCCCCGCACCACCACAATCGGATAGGGACCGACCTGAAGGGTCAGAAAGTCGCCGGGCTTCTGCAGCTCGCAGGTATGGCCGGCGAACAGCCATTGGCGCGTAAAGATGCGGTCGAAATCGAAGGCGTAACCTTGCGCCGAGCCATAGAACTCGCGCTCCAGCGTATGGCCCGGCGCACGCCCCTGCAAGCGCTGGGCGAGGTCGGCAAAGGCGGCGGCGTGGGTCAAGCGAGAGATCTCCAATTTAAGCGGCGCAGGGTAAGCTACGAACCACGCGCTCCGCGCGAGCATCTGCGTCATAGACCTTGCGCGGAAGCGACTTGACAGGGGTGTACATGTACTCCGCCGCCTTGGCAGCTTTGGTCGGCGAGCGCCGCGTGCGACCTGTCGCAGCACCCAGGACAGCCCGCCGGCTACGTCGAGCATCACCGTACTGAGAACGAAGAATAACAAAGATTGTCATAGCTCGTCGTCGCGCTATGATTACGCTAGATTTTGTGTACTGGTATGCCGTTATGAACGTCAGCCTGACTCCCGAACTCGAACAGCTTGTCCACCTCAAGGTTCAAACTGGGCGCTACACATCGGCAAGCGAGGTCGTGCGTGAGGCGTTGCGCCTTATGGAGGAGCGCGACCAGGTACAGGCTTTGCACAAGGATGCTCTTCGCAGGAAAATAGCGGTAGGTATGGCCTCGCTGAGGGCGGGAAAGGGCGTGGACGGAGAGGCGTTCTTCGCCGAAATGGATGCCGAGCTGGCGGAGCTTGAGCAGCGCGAACCGGTGTGACGCGATACCGACTTTCGCCCGAAGCTCAGGGCGATCTGGCCGACATCAAACAATATCTCAACGGCGAGGGCGGCGCTCGCCTCGCGAGATATGTGTTGGGAGAAATCCGCGCCGGCATACAGTGCGTTGCGGCCAACCCTGGGGCAGGACATATCCGTGACGATCTCACGGATGAGCCGGTCAAGTTTTGGCCGGTGTTTTCGTACCCGATCGTCTACGATCCGACCCTGAAGCCGGTCGGAGTCGCGCGCATACTGCACGGCAGCCAAGACCTCGAAGCCATGTTCAAAACTCGCCCACCGCGCGCCTGACAAGAGGCAGGGACAAATACCTCTGCCTCGATTGTGCAGAAGGAAGAGTGCTGGCCGGCTTCCGTCGCCACGGCTCGCCCCGACATGTTGACCCGGCGCTTAAAGCTCGCTCAGTTGAGACGGCGGCGATCCGAGACCGTTGAATGCAAGGGGCGAGGCGAACGATGTCCATTTTCCGAACAGTCGGTTTGTATCTCCTCGCCGCCTCAGTGTTGATCGCGCTCGGCGCCCCCAGCCAAGCCCAACAAACCCCGACGACGGCGTCGAAGCCGGTCTATTCCCACACCCCGTCGGTCGACGACGCCTTCCGGCGCGACCCCTCTCAGCCGGTGGACGAGGCCTATACGGCGGCGATCCGGCGTTACACCACGGACCCGCAGTTCAGCTCGCCCCTGGTCGACTATCTGCCGGCGTCGCCAACCGTGCCGACGCCGATGAAGACCTTGGGCGTGATCGCCGGCGCGCCGGACGTTCTGCCCTATGCGGAAGACGTCTACGCCTACTTCCGCCTGCTGGCGGCGAGTTCGCCGCGGGTGAAGGTGGTGACCATCGGCCATAGCGAAGAAGGCCGGGAGACGATCGCCGTCGCTATCGCCGACGAGAAACTCTTGGCCGACCAAAAGGCCAACGATGCACGGTTGGCGGCGCTGGCCGATCCGCGCAAAATCGGTCTGGACGACGCCAAGGCCAAGGCGCTGATCCAGCAGTCCGTGCCCGTCTATTACATCACCGGCACGATCCACTCGACCGAGACCGGCGCCCCGACCGCGCTGATGGAGCTGGCCTATCGGCTCGCAGTCGACGATGCGCCTTATATCAAAAACATCCGCTCAAAAATGATCACCCTGATCACGCCCGTGGTCGAGGTGGATGGGCGCGACCGCATGGTCGACATCTACAACTGGCATAAGGCGCATCCCGGCGAAGAGTGGCCGCGGCTGATCTACTGGGGTCACTACGTCGCCCACGACAACAACCGCGACGCCATGGGCATGACCCTCGATCTGACGCGCAATGTGCTGGACACCTACCTGGGCTGGCACGCCCAGGTGCTGCACGATCTGCATGAGTCCGTGCCGTTCCTGTATGACAACACGGTCGGCGACGGCCCCTATAACGCCTGGATCGACCCCATCCTGGCCGACGAGTGGGCCGAGCTCGGCTGGAACAATGTCGCCCAGATGCAGGGCTTTGGGATGCCGGGCGTGTTCACCCACGGCGATTTCGACACCTGGTCGCCGGGCTATCTGATGTTCCTGGCCGCCATGCATAACGGGGTCAGCCGTCTGTACGAAACCTTCGGCAACGGCGGGGCGGATACCGTCAAACGCATACTCCAACCGGAAGAATATAGCCGCACCTGGTACAGGCAAAACCCGCCCCTGCCGGTCGTGACCTGGTCCCAGCGCGACAACAACAATTACGAAGAGAGCGCTTTGCTCTCAACGCTCTCTTATTATTCACAGCATACGCAGCATTTCCTCGAGAACTTCTACCTTAAGAGCAAGCGCTCGGTCCAGAAACCGGGCCTGGGCGGACCTGCGGCCTATGTCTTACCCGCCGACCCGGCGCAGGCGAACCGGCAAGTGCAGCTGATCGAGGTGCTGAAGCGCCAGCATGTCGAGATCAGCCAGCTCACCACGGCGCGCACACAGCTCGTGCCCGCCGCCAAGCGTGGAGATCCGCCGGTCGCCGAAACCCTGCCGGCCGGAAGCCTGGTCGTGCGGATGGACCAGCCCTATTCCCGCGTCGCCGACGCCCTGCTCGACCGCCAATATTGGGCGCCCGACGATCCGCAAAAGCACCCTTACGACGACACCGGCTGGTCGTTCCCGCAGCTGTTCGACGTCACAACCGTGCGCGTCACAGACCCGGCCATCCTGACGGCGCCCATGACGCCGCTGGGCGACGTGGCGGACCTCGCCGGCAAGCTCGCAGGTCACGGCGATGTCGTGGTGGTGAATAACACCGGTCAGGTCTCGCTACTGTCCCTGGTCTATGCGCTGAAATCGGCCAAGGTCAGGATAGCCGACGCCGCGTTCGAGGCGGACGGCAAGCCTTTCAACGCAGGCTCGCTTCTGATCGCCGACGCCGACGACCAGAGCCTCTCGCAGGCTCTTAAGACCTTGGCCTTGGACGCCGATCGTCTACACGCGGCGCCGAACGTGGCTTCGCACCCGGTGAAAGCACCCCGAATCGCCATCCTGCACACCTGGCTGACGACCCAGACCGAGGGCTGGTGGCGCTACGCCTTCGATCAAGCGCACATCCCTTACGCCTATATCAGCACCCAGACCGCAGCGGCGGACCCCGACCTGCGCGCGAAATACGATGTGATCGTGTTCGCCCCCGTCGGCGGCGCCTCCTCGCGCGATATCCTCGACGGCGTGCCCCGCTATGGCAACGCCCTGCCCTGGGAGAAAACATCGCTGACGCCCAATCTGGGCCTGATCGACTCTACGCCCGACACGCGCGGCGGCCTCGGCGGCGAGGGGCTGACGCACCTGAAGAGCTTCGTCGAACAAGGCGGCCTCTTGATCGCCTGCGAAGATACCGCCCAATTCGCCATCGAGAACGGCCTTGCGCCTGGCGTATCGGTGGCGCCGACCGGCGACGCCCGCGTGGTCGGTTCGGTCTTGGATGCGGTCTTCGTCGCGCACCGGAGCCCGGTCGCCTACGGCTTTGGCAAGGAGGTGGCGGTGATGAGCTCGGAGGGCATGGCCTTCAACGTGAGCGAGACTGTTGGCCGGCGCGGCCGGCGCCTCCTGATGGACCCCTACGAGCAGCGCCCCACGGGCCGCGGCTCCGTGCAGGACAGCGACATCGTCCAGGGTCGTGAGCCGGTCGAGCCCCCGCCGTTGGCCAAGCCCAAACCCTGGGAAGCCACGCCCCTGAACGAGGACCAACGGCGCAATAACCCGTCAGTGATCCCCGAAGCGCTCCGGCCCGAAGTGATCCTGCGCTTCTCAGACGCCAAGGACCTCCTGCTCTCGGGCCTCCTGGACAAGGCGGGCTCGATCGCCGAGCACGCCATCGTCGTGGACGCCCACCTTGGCGCCGGCGCCACGCTGCTGTTCGCCAACCTGCCGATCTATCGCGGCGAAACGGTGGGGACCTATCCGTTGGTGTTCAACGCCATCCTGAACTTCGACCGGCTGGGTGCGCCGCCGGCTGGGGCGACGGGAGCGGCTTCTAATTAGCGGACGATTGATCGAAGATCGGCGGTACGGCGACGGAATATCATGTCAACGACTTGAAAGATCTCGAATCGAAAAATCTGGCATTTTTATCAAAAATGGCTTATTATGTGTGTCTTCGAGATGGATACGTCGAGGCTAGAATTGAAAAATGGGCGCACCGATTACCCATGGCAAAATTGTAGAAGGTGGGCGATTGATCGTACCCGCCGCCTTTCGCAAGGAAATGGGCCTGGTGAAGGGCGACGCCGTGATTATGGAGATGCACGGAGATGAACTCCGGGTGCGGCCGGCCAAGTCAGCCCTGAAGCGTCTGCGGGAAAAATTGCGCGCCTCTCAACCGGGCGGTGCGTCAGTGGTTGATAAGTTCATTGCGGAACGTCGGGCTGACGCTGGCGATGAGTGAGCCACTGTATGTGCTCGACGCTTCGGCCCTCCTTGCGACGCTGTTCGAAGAGGCTGGATCGGACGCGGTAGAGCGTGTGCTGCCAGGCGCCCGAATGAGCGCCGTCAATTTCAGCGAAGTCGTCGCGAAACTGTCCGATCATGACTTCGACAATGAAGACATTCTGCGCGATTTGGCGGAGTTGGATATTGTCGTTTGCGACCTGGACCGGAAACAGGCCGAGACGGCCGGGCTCCTGCGTCGCAGCACCAAGATCGCAGGCCTATCCCTCGGCGACCGAGCCTGCCTCGCCCTTGCCGCCACACTCGGCGGCGTCGCCGTGACCGCTGACCGCGCATGGGCGCACCTTGGCCTGGATGTGGCGGTTCAGGTCGTTCGATAGTTTAGCTAAAGATGTAATCCCGGCCCCCGACAGGGGTCACTTGCCATTGCCCGCGATGACTTTAGGCCGAAACTCCGCGAGTAAGGCTCCCACCTCCTCACGGCTAGCCTCAAAAAGGTTGGGCTTCGACGCTGCGGCAGCCAGGCGCCTCAGCGCTTGGTCGATGGACCGCCTGACGCCCAGACCGTCGAGGTAGCATTTCGCGAGTTCCACCAGCGCATCCTCATCACCCTGTTCAGCGGCGCGCTCGAACCATTGAAACATCGCCTTCAGGTTTCCGCTTTCGCGGTAAAGGACGGCGATATTGTTGGCCGCGACGTAGCAACGTCCGCGCCGCCAGGCGCGCTGGTAACAGCGCATGGCGAACGCCTTATCGACCTCCACCCCGATACCGACGTCGAACAGGTACGCCAGGCGGTTCAGGCATGACACGTCGCCAAGGGCGGCGCCCTTCTCGAACGCTTGCCGCGCACGCTCGTAGTCGCCCGCATCTTCGGCCGCGTCGCCGATCCGGAATAAGGCTTCAGTGTTGATCATGACCGGTGGATGGCATGGGCCCGATTGGGCGCCAATGCACGAGGGGAGTCACTCAGGGAAAATCGAAAGCCGGCCCTCAATCCCCCAAAAACAAATCCGCCGCCGCCTCCACAATCGCGTCGGCGTCCAGCCGATAAAGCCGGTACAGATCGTCCAGATCCCCCGTCTGCCCGAACCGGTCGATGCCCAGCGCGCTGGTGCGCATCCCCCGCACGCCGCCGAGCCAGGACAGCGCAGACGGCGACCCGTCGATCACGGTGATCAGGCCGGCGTCGGCCGCCAGGGGCGACAACAACCGTTCCACATGGCTGACGCCGGCGGTTTCGCCGCGCCAACGGGCGTTGCGGCGGGCGGACCAGCCGCGGTGGAGGAGGTCGGCGGAGGTGACCGACAGGAGGCCCAGACCCGGCAGGTCTTCCGAAAGGATTTCCCAGGCCTTCAGCGCCTCGGGCGCGAGCGCGCCGGCAAACGCGATGGCGGCTTCGGCGCCCGGCGCGGGTTGTTTCAGCCAGTAGCCGCCCCTGAGCGCATCGGCTTCCCAGGCGCGGTCCTCGCGCTCGATTTGCGGGATCGAGCGGGTGGAGAGGCGCAAATAGACCGAGCCGCCGTCGTCGGCCTGCATATGCTCAAACGCAAAGCGCATCAGGAGCGCCACCTCGTCGGCGTAGGAGGGCTCGAAATAGGTCAGGCCCGGCTGGCCCATGCCGATCAGGGGCGTGTTGATCGATTGGTGCGCGCCGCCCTCGGGTCCGAGCGTTACGCCGGCGGGCGTGGCGACCAGCAGGAAGCGGGCGTCCTGGTAGCAGCCGTAGTTCAGGGCATCGAGACCACGGCTGATGAAGGGGTCGTAGACCGTACCGATGGGCAGCAGCCGCGATCCGAACACGGGCGCAGACAGCCCCAGGGCGGTGAGCATGAGGAACAGATTGTTCTCCGCGATGCCGAGCTCGATATGCTGGCCGGCCTTGTGCCCGGTCCATTTCTGAGCCGAGGGGATCTTGGCGGCCTGGAACACGTCGGTCAGCTCACCCCTGCGGAACAGGCCGCGCAGGTTTACGAACGCGCCGAGATTGGTGGAGACCGTCACGTCAGGCGAGGTGGTGACGATGCGGTCGGCCATCGGATGGCCGGACTTGGCGAGATCGAACAGAATGCGGCCAAAGGCGGCCTGGGTGGATTGCTCGGCGTTGTCGGGCGCCTGGAGTCGCGCCGGTACGGGGACCGGTTCGGCTTTGGCCTTGGCGACAGCGCGGCCGAGCGGCGAAGCGCTCACGAAGGCGCGCAGGCGCTCCGCCAGGTTGTCGCCGACGCCGGCGTAGGGCTCCCACTCCTCACCTTCCGCGATATTGAGGCTGGCGCGAAGGCCCTCGATCTGGCCGGGGTTCATCAGGCCGGCGTGGTTGTCCTTGTGGCCGGCGAAGGGCAGGCCGTAGCCCTTGACGGTGTAGGCGATAAAGAGCGTGGGCGTGTCGTCGGCGGCTGCGGCGAAGGCGTCGAGCAGGGTCTCGATACAGTGGCCGCCGAGATTGGTCATCAGCTGAGCCAGCGCCTCGTCGTCGTGGGCGGCGATCAGGTCGGCCACGCCCGGCTCCGCCCCGATGTCGCGCAGCAACCGGGCCCGCCAGGCCGCGCCGCCCTGATAGGTCAGGGCCGCGAAGTCGGCGTTGGGGCAGTTGTCGATCCAGTCGCGCAACGCCGCGCCGCCGGGCTTGGCGAAGGCGGCGCGCTGATGGCGACCGTGCTTGAGCGTCAGCACCCGCCAGCCGCAGGTGGCGAAGATGTCGTCGAAGCGGTCGAACATGCGGTCCGCCGTCGTGGCGTCCAGCGACTGGCGGTTATAGTCGACGATCCACCAGCAATTGCGGATCGAGTGCTTATAGGCCTCGATCAGGCATTCGTAGATATTGCCCTCGTCCAGTTCCGCATCGCCCATCAGGGCGATCATGCGGCCGGCGTCGGCCTCGGCCAGCTGGCCGTGGGCGATCAGATAGTCCTGCACCAGGCTGGCGAAGGCCGTCACCGCGACGCCCAACCCCACCGACCCGGTGGAGAAATCGACCGGGATCGTATCCTTGGTGCGGCTGGGATAGCTCTGGGCGCCGCCCAAGCCTCTGAACTTCTCCAACTTTTCGCGAGTCTGCTGGCCCAGCAGATAGTAGATGGCGTGCAGCACCGGGCCGGCGTGGGGCTTGACCGCGACCTTGTCGTTGGGACCCAGCGCATGGAAGTAGAGCGCCGACATGATGGCGGTCATCGAGGCGCAAGACGCCTGGTGGCCGCCGACCTTCAGCCCGTCGCGGCTTTCGCGCAGGTGGTTGGCGTTGTGGATCGTCCACGCCGATAGCCAGCGCAGACGCGTGTCGAGCGCTTCAAGGGCGGCGACGGTTTCGCTGCGATCGGTCGTTTCGCTACGTTCCAGCACAGCTTGAGCCATGATCCCTGCCCTCTTCTTTTCTCAATTGTCCTCGGCGTGTTCCGCCCGGCTTCGCCGTGCGGCCCCCTCCCCCCTCCGGGGTACTCCCCCATCGCTTCGCGATAGGGGAGATGGGAGCGCGGCGACCTTAATCCTCCCTAAGCGAAGCTTGGGGAGGGGGACCGCTGAAAGCGGTGGAGGGGCCGCGCGGTGGCGCGGAAGACGCGGCGCCAACGCTGCCAGACATGAAACTGGACTCTTCCTCACCGCCGAAACACCACCGTCTTCGCCCCATTCAGCAGAATGCGGCGTTCGGCATGCCAGGAGACCGCGCGGGTCAGCACGGCGGTTTCGACGTCCTGGCCCATCTGCACCAGCTGCTCGGGCGTATGGCGGTGATCCACGCGCTGCACGTCCTGTTCGATGATCGGGCCTTCATCCAGGTCGGTGGTGACATAGTGGGCTGTGGCGCCGATGATCTTCACGCCCTTGTCGAAAGCCTGGTGATAGGGCTTGGCGCCCTTGAAGCTCGGCAGGAAGGAGTGGTGGATATTGATGCACCGCCCCGACAGCTCCGCGCACAGCTCCGGAGACAGGATCTGCATGTAGCGGGCGAGCACGACCAGATCGGCTTTGGTCTCAGCGACGAGGCTCAGGATCTGCGCCTCCTGCTCAGCCTTGGTCTCCTTCGTCACCGGTAGGTGATGGTAGGGCAGCGCATTCCATTCGACGAAGGAGCGCATGTCGTCATGGTTGGAGACGACGCCTACGATCTCGACCGGCAACAGGCCAGCCCGCCACCGATGCAGCAGTTCGTATAGGCAGTGGCCGAACTTGGAGACGGCGATCAGCACCTTGGGCTTATCCGCCGTGGCGTAGAGGCTCCATTCCATATCGAAGCGCCGGGCGATCAGCTCAAACCCCTTGGCGAGCGCCTCCATCGGCGGCATGGCCGGGCCATCGGCGCGAAACTCCGTGCGCATGTAGAATTCGTCGGCTAGCGCATCGTTGAAATGGTTGGACTCAACGATGGAGGCGTCGTTATCGGCCAGAAACCCAGACACGGCGGCCACGACTCCTTTGCGATCCGGGCATTTGAGCACCAGGATGTAGGTGTCTTCGACGGATCTGGTCGGCTTTCGCATGGACTGTCCTTCGCCCCTTCGCTTTGAACGTGGCGAGAGCGCTAGCGCCTCGCTCGCATCCCCCATAGCAACATGGGATGACGTCCGATTTGGCTAATCTAATTTTGACGCGCCGCGATCTCATTTTTGCGGCTAGCGGTTAGAGAGGATGCGTCATACTCGGCCCTATCGGATGAGGGTCGGTGTGGCTGTTCCGCTCGGCGTAGCCGACCGGCCCCCTCCCGCCCTTCGGGCGTACTCCCCCATCGCTTCGCGATAGGGGAGATGAACACGCTGAGTTTTTCATCCTCCCTATGCGAAGCATGGGGAGGGGGACCGCTGAAAGCGGTGGAGGGGCCGCGCGGATGCGCGGAAGACGCCGCCGCGACGATGAGCCTGAGATGAAGCTGTTGTCATGACGTATGTGGGACGCGAGATGGCTAGATTGGCGGGACGGCTGACGGCATGAAGCGCTATTCCGCGTTCAACCTGTTTCGCGGCGGCCTGGACGGCCACAAGGGGTGGACCCGCGCCTGGCGCGCGCCTGAGCCCAAGCCCCATTACGATGTGATTGTCGTGGGCGCCGGCGGCCACGGCCTGGCGACAGCCTATTACCTCGCCAAGGTTCACGGCGTAAAAAACGTCGCGGTGCTGGAGCGGGGCTGGATCGGCGGCGGCAACATCGCCCGCAACACCACCATCGTGCGCTCCAACTATCGCCTGCCCGAACTCCAAGCGATGCTGGAGCTGTCGCTGAAGCTCTGGGAGGGTCTGGGCGACGAGCTGAACTACAATCTGATGTTCAGCCAGAGAGGCGCGCTCTTCCTCGGTCACTCCGATTCCGACATGACGCGGCTGGCCGAGCGCGGCGACGCGTTACGCTGTAACGGCATCGACGCCGAGCTGATGACGCGAGCGCAAGTCGCCAAGCTGATACCCCTGCTCGACATGTCGCCGGACGCGCGCTTTCCGGTCTATGGCGGCCTGATCCAAAAGCGCGGCGGTACGGCCCGGCACGATGCGGTGGCCTGGGGCTATGCGCGGGCGGCCGATGCGCTGGGCGTGGACGTGATCCAGAACTGCGAGGTGACGGGGCTCAATATCGTCGGCGGCAAAGTGGTGGGGGTGAAGACCACCCGCGGCGATATCGGCGCGGGCCGCGTCGGCCTCTGCGCCACCGGCGGCTCGACCAAGCTGGCGGCGATGGCCGGCCTGAAGCTGCCGATCGAGTGCCACAACCTGCAGGCCTTCGTGTCCGAGCCCGTCAAGCCGATGATCGATACGGTGATCATGTCCCAGTCGATCCACTGCTATATCAGCCAGTCGGACAAGGGCGAGATCGTGCTGGGCGGCGACCCGGACATGTATCCCACTTACGCCCAGCGCGGCATGTCGATGCGGATCGAGGAGGTGGCGGCCCAGGCCATTGCGCTGGTCCCCGCCCTGTCACGGTTACGGATGCTGCGGAGCTGGGCCGGCACGACGGACATGAGCTTCGACGGCTCCCCCATCATCGGAACGACGCCGGTGGATGAGCTCTATCTCAACGCCGGCTGGTGTTATGGCGGGTTCAAGGCCTGTCCGGGTTCGGGCTGGCTCTACGCCCACGCGCTGGCCAAGGGGGAGCCGCATCCGGTCGCCGCGCCGTTCAGCCTCGACCGATTTGCGACCGGCGCCCTGATCGACGAGGCCGGCGTCGGCCCCATGCCGCACCACCGCTAACGGGACGCACCCCCTATGATGCTGATCCCCTGCCCCCATTGCGGCCCGCGCGCCGCCGCCGAGTTCACCTTTGAACGGCCGCTGGAGTCGATCGTGCCTCTGGACGCGACACCGGCTGAAGCGGTGGAGCGTCTGTACACCCGCGAAAACCCTCGCGGCCCCTCGTGGGAGCTTTGGCGCCACGCCTATGGCTGCCGCGGTTGGATCAAGCTGCTGCGCAATACCGCGACCCACGAGATCGCCGAAGCCGCCGCCATCGAGGGCGCAGCATGACCGGCTCGCGTCTCGCCACAGGCGGCCTGATCGACCGCAGCCAACCGATCAGCTTCACCTTCGACGGCAAGCGCTTCACGGGCTTTGCCGGCGACACCCTGGCCTCGGCGCTGCTCGCCAGCGGCGTGAAGCTGTTTGGCCGTAGCTTCAAATATCACCGCCCGCGCGGGATTTTGAGCGCCGGTGTGGAGGAGCCCAATGCGCTGATCAGCATCGGGGCCGGCGGCCGATACGAAGCCAACACCCGCGCCACCGACGTCCTGATCTATGAGGGCATGGTCGCTCGCAGCCAGAACCGCTTGCCGAACCTCGACTTCGACATCGGCGCGGTGAACCAGTGGATCGGCCGCTTTATCCCGGCCGGCTTCTACTACAAGACCTTCTTCGGCGGGCCGAAGCTGTGGCTGCTGTACGAGCATTTCATCCGCCGCGCGGCGGGGCTGGGCGACGCCCCGGTCGAGGCCGAAGTGGACGCGTTCGACCATCGCGCCGCCTTCTGCGACGTGCTTGTGGTCGGCGCGGGCGCGGCGGGCCTGGCGGCGGCGAAGTCGGCTGTGGAGGCTGGCGCGCGCGTCATCCTGGTGGATCAGGACGAGCGCCTGGGCGGCGCCTTGTTGCGCGATCCGGCGACGGTGGATGGACAGGACTCGGCGAGCTGGATCGACGCGGTCCGCGACCGGATCGTCGCGTCCGGCGGCCGGGTGCTGACCCGCACCACCGCCTTCGGCTATTGGGATCACGACCTCGTCACCCTGGCGGAGCGCCGCGTCGAGAGCGGCCAGCAGCCTGGCCGCAGCGGCCTCGTTCAGCGCCTTTGGCGGGTGCGGGCCAAACGCGTGGTGCTGGCGACGGGCGCCATCGAGCGGCCCTTGCTGTTCAGCGGCAACGATATGCCTGGCGTCATGCTGTCGGGCGCGGTGCGGACCTATATCAACCGCTACGGCGTGCTGCCCGGTCGCCGCACCGTGATCGCCACCTGCACCGACGACGCCTATCTGACCGCGCTAGCGATCCAGGCGGCCGGCGGCGAGGTGGTCGCGATACTCGACTCCCGCCCTGAACAAGCGGCGACCAGCCAGATTGTAAGCCAGGCGAAAGCGACGTTTCCCGTCCACTTCGACGCTCGGCCCATTGCAGCGCTCGGCGGCAAGGCCGGCGTGAGCAGCCTGGAGGCAAGCGTTGGCGGGCGCGTCAAACCGTTCGCCTGCGATCTGATCGCAGCCTGCGGCGGGTTCACACCCGTCGCGCACCTGCATATGCACGCCGGCGGCGGCCTCGCTTTCGACGACGCGACCGGCGGCTTCGTGCCCACCGCGCCCCGCCAAAACCAGATCGGCGCCGGCGCGGCCGCGGGCGCCGATGGGTTGCAAGCGATCCTGCAAGACGGCTGGGCGGCGGGCGCCAAGGCCGCCGGTCTCGCCTCACCCGGCCCGGCGCCCCGCGCGCAAAGCGCTTACCCCGAAGCGTCCGGCGTGGGCGTCGACTATGCGCCGGCCGAGGGCGTCTATCTGAAGACCGCCTTCGTCGACTATCAGAACGACGTCACCGCCGCCGACGTCGAT
>Ga0116231_10001827_pt1 | contig 44219 bp, 18 predicted proteins | sample S1TSphgellanicum_2_FD_89695 | JGI IMG/M metagenome (GOLD analysis project Ga0116231, IMG submission 89695) | Host-associated microbial communities from peat moss isolated from Minnesota, USA - S1T2_Fd - Sphagnum magellanicum MG | ecosystem: Host-associated > Plants > Peat moss > Unclassified... | reverse complement strand
TTCTTAACATCAATGCAATGTAAATGAAGTGATTCATAATTTGTTCTATAACAGAAACAACAATTCTTTGATCATTGTAGCAATATATGCTTTTGATAACTTCAATTCCTTCAAATGCAAAACTATTCCAAGTATGTTACAATGTTAAATTTGGATAGCATTCAAAATCACATCCTCTTTAAAAACTCATAAACTCAATACTCAATAATCACCTTGTGTGAGCAAAGCATTATTACCTTTATTTGCAAGTTTTGATGTTTTTTTAAAAAAACCTTTATTCAAAGATTCTACCACATTTCTAAAATATATAAATTTTGGGAGCATAGATTCCTTGAAAAATAGAAACCCGGCGCAACATTGGTAATTACTTCAATTTTTTTTAAATTAAAATCTACCTATGTAAAGAATCATTGAGATTTTCCTTTTGTGTTTTTTGTCATTTTTCAATGTAAACTTGTGTGACATCTTACAACCCATATAAAATTAGTACAAGGTTAATATCACATTAAGACCCTACCAATGGTTTTTTTAATCAATTTTGTGGATTTGAAAAAATTTGTGATTTTTTTCAAGATGTTAGCAAAATTAGTCAAATTTATTCTAAAATTAAAAATTCCAACAAAAAAGTAAATTTGCCAAGTAGCAAAAATTCACCCAAAAAAATGTTCCCTACTAGGTTGGTATCGGTTCAACTCAAACCAAACTAATAGGCTAGTATTGTCCCAATTTATACCAAATATGTAGGGTTGTAAAGTGCCAACCTTTTTTTAATTAATGAAATTTTCTCAAAATGTGAATTTTTTTTTAAAAAATGACTTTTTGAAGGTTTTAATCAATCAATGGGTTTTTTCTTCCTTTGATTTTGAACTTTGGCTACATATCAAACATGTCAAAAGTAAAAATATATTAAGAATATTTTGATGTTTTGGCTAACACTATGAACATATTGGAGAAATACAATCATTTTTTTAAAATTGCAAATTAAGGCCATTTCTCCTGCAAAAATCCTTTGCTATGTGTTGAAATCATATCTTTTGGGTCCAAAAATGCAAACAAAATTAAAGGGACTACCAATTATTTTTATTAACAAAATATTTTAAAAGTTGAAATTAATATTCAAAACTCAAAAAAAAGGCGATTTTTGAAAATTTCAATCTTTTTTTTCCCTCAATTTTGTGATGTAACCAAATTGGTGATCATTAGAAAATTTATCAAAATTTGAGTATATACCAAATACGAAAGCTTTTTAAATTTTCATTATGTTTTAATATTTTGGCTACTTGTTAAAACCTCTTATAGAGATTTAAAATTCTTTTTGTAATTCATAATTTGGAAGTAGTGCTTTTCTTTCTTTTTTAATCTTTCATATTTGTGAAAATCAAATTTTTAGGTCAAATAGTGCAATGATTTGCCCGAAAAAATGGTTTCAATTGTCAATAGTGAAATAATAATAATAATAATAATAATAATCATCATCATCATCAAAATTTTATATTTGGACTTTAATGTATAGCCAAAAATATATAAAGGGTCTCATAAAAAAATTATATTTCATTTATTATACAAAACATTATTCATGTAGGTAATCAAATTTAACTAAATCTTCTTAAAGATGATTACCATTTTTAAAACATCTTCCCATGGATGATCATCATTTTTAAGGTTATGAGAAACATTTTTTAAAAATTTGGGAACTCCATCTCCCATAATGTTTATTTAGCTTGCATCATCTAAAGGCATCAAATGTGCCACTTGTTATTAGATTGTTAAGTGTTGGTATGAATCTTTGGAAATCCTTAGGGTCATTTAAAAATGTATTCTTCATCCATATTGTTATTTTCCTTCCACATAAACACATAATTTTTTTTATAATTTTTTTTTCAATTACTTGGGTTTTGTGTTGTTATGCACTATCAATGACAATTAATTGATCAACTGATGAAAGAAAATGGATTGAATTTATGGAAACTAAGTTAGATTTGAAAGGAAATATTGAATGACGAATTGAATTGAACTAAATACAAGTTCTTAAATTTAATTCAATTAAATGCAATTCAACTCCAATTCAACTAAATTGAATTCAACAATTTGAATTAAAATTCAATTGAATTGAATTTGAAATTCAATCAAAGAAAAATGGGATTCAAATTGGTGGAAAAGGTGTGGAAATTAAAATATATTCATGAACATGGTGTTGCAAAGAAAAACTTTCAAAGAGATACAAATATAAAAAATCACATTTGCATGCCTCTTTACATGGGAATGCATTCCAATTTGGAATCATTTAAATGATGACTTCCAAAAAGGAAAACTTATGGAATCTAAAGTTGTTTGCTTTAATCAATTTATGAATCATTTTCATTATAATTTTTTGGAATGACAATTTGTTGTTGAAAAGTTTACATTTTTCATAATTCCCCACTTAATGCCCACTACATCAAAACATGATATATATTGCATCACATATGACTATGTAATAAAATTGAACTCGTGGTTTTTGTCATTAGTAATATTTTTGGTCATAATAATTTATGTCAATTGTCATATGACTTCTATGACTAGGTAGTCAAGAAAGACAATGACTTTTATTATTACATCCATGAAATATAATTAAATTATTATTATTTATTGGCTTATGAAATGTAAACACATGTTTAACAATAGTAAAGTCACATGGACAGTCTAGCTGGACCTATATTTATTAACCTAATACTAGATAATTTAGAAGCCGAAGTAAGTAAATCAAAATAGGTGAATATATAGGTAGGTAGGTAGGGTTAAGGTAGGTTGTTAGGTAGGCTCAAATAAGTAGAATTCTATTTAATTTGTTGATCAGAAGCTTTTTTTATTAACTCATCCAAAGTGGTTTTTTTTTTTTTTGAATATTTTAGAGTATGTACTATGTGTAAACTATTCTTTTATCTAATTATATAGTTTAGAAAGTTGAATTTGTTGACAAAGGATATGGAACAAGTTTCATAAAAGGAAAACACTACAACATTACCCCACATCTTTTGTCCCATACAAAGGTAGCTTACTTATTTGCCCACTTTCCTACTACCTATTACTCGACCTACCTAGTTTAGCCCAAGCCTAGGTAAAATAATATATATGTAAATAGGTATAAGTTAATGTTGGGTGGGTATCACAAATATCCTCGAGCATCAATTGGGTATCATTTGGGCATTCTAGTATGATCCCCTTAAGGTATCACCATGAATAATACCTTGATTGAAAATCAAACTATAGATTATCACTTGTGTGAGATTCAGTTTTTAAAAAACCAAAAAAATCTGAAAACCGAATAAGGTCTAACCCCTTACCTAGTTCAGGGTCTCAGGTTTAGCCACCATAAAAAATTAGTATAAGCAAGGAATGATAAAGAAGTTATGAGCATCAAATTTAATTATGTTTTTGTGCAAAATGGAACAATGTTTTACTTACTGGATCTTGTTGATCATTCATGGACCATGGGTTTGAACTTTGGAAGTATGATGTTAAGTCAACCTAATTTAATTAAGGTTAAAAAAAAGACATTTTCATCACCAAACCCACATCAAAATTTTCTTGTTAGGTCTAATTTGCCTTGGGAGATGGGAGATCCAAATGAAGGTTAATATTTGATGGTAAATACTTATTAATGGAAGGCTAAATCAGATGGTAATGATGTTTGGAGAGTTTATTTTAAATGATGATTTATTTTTTAAATCTTTCAAAAACCTTGAACCAAAGGTCCTTTGATTTTGATTTTTTTCAAAAAGCCAAAGTTGCCATTAAAAAAAGAAATGAAATCAATAATTTTTATTTTTATTTTTAAATTAAAAATAAATTAATACCTAGTTTGTGAGAATCGGCAAAGGATAACCAATTATTCTCAAAATTTTAAAAGCCTACATTATGAAAACCGATTTAATATTTTTTTAAAATGTTGATACCTTCGCCTGATGTAAAAAAATTTAAATTTTTTTTGGGGGAAACCAAACCTTTTTGTAAATTATTTTGTGAAGACCGAACCTAGCAAATATCATAAAATTGTGATATATGCCCAACACTAGTATAAGTATGTAGCATAGCTAACCTACGCTACCCTACCCTATGATCCACCTACCTACATAGCATAACTCGCTACCTATTTAAATAGGTTACATAGGTAGGTTATATTTATTTATTACCTACCTAACCTACTTACCTAAATTACCTACTCAAGTAAATTAGGTAGGTAGGTTAAGTAAGTAATAAAATAAATAGATACGTAGGTAAGTAGGTAGGCTAGGTTAACTTTGGGTAGGTAAACATAGGTAGGTAATTTAGGCTAGGTAGTAATAATTCTTGACAAATTTGTAAGTGGTGGAGCAGTTGTGTGTATTGATCTTCCTCCCCCTCACACACTTTTTTATTAACATATCATTGAAAAATATGTTTACCACGTGATCAAGTTGCACATTGGAGCTTTGGAACATCTAATAAAAGAGTTGAATGTTTTGATGTTAATTTATATGTTTGTATAATCATAAACTTCACAGAATTTTGCTTTGCTTAATTCTAACATATCTTTACATCTAAAAGTTATTATGTTGGAATCCTTATTTCCAGCGTCATTGGATTTGTAGCATCAATACCATGGAACAAGCTAATGAATGATTCCAACAAAAAACTAACAACATGATAGCTATTGTGTCGGGATTTTGTACATACAATAAACACAATGACAACCAACATCACAAAACCATCATTGGGAAGTAGAACAACATTTAACTTGATGCCTATTGCATTTTTGTTCAACCAAAGGATCATAATGAAGGGAAGTTCAGTGCACATCACCATTCCAATGTAAAACCATAATGTCCAAATCAAGTTAATTTTTAAAGGTAATTGGTAATTTTAGAAATGATCTTGCAAGCTTATGTTTATTTTTTTATGCAATCTTTATTTGGTTGTAGTGTAGCACTTTAGGTATTTGGAAACTTGTTGGACAACAAAATCAAAATTATTTTCATGTAACAAGTTTGCAAAAGTGGCAAATGTAGGTTGTGCCTGGTTGGACTATCTCAATCTACTGGATATAAAAAGACTTCCCATGTGAATCAAGGACCATAACTTACCCTTCACATCCAAAGGAGTGGGAAACACATCTTGTACCTAGTTCGACTATCTCAATCTAGTGGATCTAAAAGGGTTATCCATTTACACCCCATCTTACTAGGCTTTAACTTACCCATTAGATTTTGTTTTAAAAGGGATTTTGAAGGATTATTTTTTAAAAATTATCATCTTTTTCTATGGATTAAATGTTATCTATGATTTAAGGGTGTTTTATTTGGTGGGCTATAACTTGCCCAAAATATTTTGGTGTAAAGGGGGTTTGGAGGGACTAATTATTTTCATGGTTTTTGTCTCTTTATGCAAACTAAGTGCCATATGTGACTTAGGGGTGGGCACAAGAGGAGGGTCAAATATGAAGGGTGGTTTCCCCAATACCTTTGAAGGCTCCATCAATTAGTACCTTTTCATAAACTTTTAGGGTGAAAGCATATTATGTGCTAAAATAAAGTGTTTTGTGAGTTTTTCAATAGCAATAATTCGACCACAATTTGAAAAGAATTGCCAAATTTATATTAGAAGGTTCAAGTGTGTAGCCAAAAATATAGAAGGATGTTTTTTTTTTTAATTGCTAAATATTCTTTCTATGGATGATCGCCACTTTGGCGACATAAGATTGACCCCCCAAAAAAAAACAATTTTGTTGTCTGATGTTTTTTTTGGGGTGAATTTTGTGTTGTAGCTAAAATGCCAATGATTCACATGAAGATTTACCCAAATTTGGCTACAAATTACATCTGAAAGTAGAATTTTAAAATGTTGTTTCTATATTTTTGGCTACACATTTGAACGTTGTAATATACATTTGGCAATTCTTCTCAAATTTTGGTCGAATTATTGCTATTAAAAAACTCACAAAATGCTTTATTTCAACACTTTTATTTTTAATATAGATTTTTCGGCTATATATGTAGCCAGTGAAAAAAAGGTTGGGCTACGATCGCTTCCATCACCAGAGTGACTTGATGCCTACCATTCAATCTTTTTGGGCTGGCTATTTGTATAGCCAAAAATCTATATTCAAATTAAAAGTGCTAAAACCAAATGCTAAATTTTATTGAAAAATTCACCAAATTTTTTATACATGGTTCAAGTGTGTAGCCAAAAAATATAAAATGTTTTAATTATAAATTATTTTTACATTTAGCTTGTTACTAACAAGCAAAATTTTCTTTTTGCAATTTTGTCAAGTAGGTGGACTTGTAATCAATCATCCACAAAAAACAATTTCACCCACATTTGGCTAGAGGTAAGAAAAATAAAGTAGATTATTTTTATATTCGTACCTACTAGTTTTGGCGAATAACTAGAAACTCATCATCTAAATATGGCAACATGTGAGGTTTTTTTCTCAAAAGATGGCGAGGTAAGCAGTTTTAAAATTTTTTTCCCCACCAAAAAACTAGTATAGAATTTGCACTGGGATTTTCATTTTTTTAAAATTTGTGTTGTTGTCACTATAGTGAGTAAACTTGCCCCCAAAAAATAAATATCACTATTACTAACCTATGTGCCAACTAGCCACCCCCCCAAATGCAACTAGAGTTGAGGCTAAAAGTAAGGTGACCATTCCATATAATTGTGGCATGTTTCCATTGTACGTTCCCTCCCCTATACACACCAAACTATACAACTCCTTATACACATCAGTTTTGAACTTCCTTCAGGGTGGTGGAAGAGAAAAAAGAGGGGATGGCAAACTATTCCTATCCATGAAATTTTGCACATGTAAAAAGACAACCATGAAGAAGAATCTACTTCACTAGAAATTTCAATTTCTTTTCAAGTTGGTAAGTTCATATCAAGTGTTTTTAAAACAATTGGTAATACATTATGTTATAATAATGATGAAAATTGTGATATTTTAAAGTTGCAAATTGTTGTTCCATTGAAGATGTAGATGGGCTAAGTCTTGTTTATCATTTTACATTAAAAAAATGAATTTTCAAAATTAATAAAAAATGGTAATCTATTGTAAAATAGGGGTTCTAAATCAATGTTTATAAAATTATTGGTGTATTTTTACATATTGATACAACTACCAATCAATTGCATATTGATGGGTTTAATCTCAAATTAACTACACGTGATCTTTTTTAAAAATTCAAAGTGAATGAAATCTTACATGTTACTACTTTCTACACTATATGTAGTCCCAATTTTCCTTAAATTTGTCTACATCATAGTGTGCTTTCACCATTTAGTGGAGTTTCTAGAACTTGAGTTGATAGAGTGAATGTTTGGCTTGATTCATGACCATCACTAAAATTTGTATAAGCAAATGATGGCTCATGGAACATGTTCTATGATTATGCTACATGACAAAATTCATACATCAATTAAACTTGCATACTATGATGTGGTGCCAACAATAAAAAAGATGCATTCACCTTGGACATTACTTGGTGTCCTAAGTATGTTCTATAGAACATTAAGTATACAATGGAGTATTAAAACAATTTACAATACACATATTATATAATATGTACTATAAAACGTATATATTAAACTTTTCATATAACATAATGTTTATTTTATATTTCAAATATTTGGAACTATATTAATTAAGTACTGCATATTTACTATCAAGATATGCACTACATATAACATGAAATTTATATGTACTACAAGTATGTAGAAACATGAAAGGAAATACTAGAAGTTAAAGTTAATACAACCCTACAATAATCATTACTTTACATGTTAGAAAAGTGTATACATTGGGTATACAATAAAAACTAGAAGCACAAACATGACTACCATATTCAAGAACATATAAGGTACTAAAAAAGGTCAATCTTGTACGATGACAACTTCCTTACGTGACCTATTTACATGCAAGTCAAAACATTACATTCCCATAACTCAACAAGAAATAAAAAGGTGTAAAGGAAGATTATAAAGTATTGCAAACAAATAGTACATTCAACAAGATAATTACCAATGACAAGGCCTATCAATTGCACAATTCTTCTTTGGGCAATAGTCATCCTTTGAACCATTTCACAATTCATGTCAATTGCCTTTTCTTCTGGTTCAATAGTCGGTTCAACAAACCCAAAACTCTTGAAGCATTATGGATGAACACATGGACATACACTACCAAAAAAATTGTTTTTTAATGATTACCTAACATTTGGTGACTAAGGTCCAAATTTAATCATGTAATCCTATAAGAACACTAATCACTAGGTCATTCATTTGACTATAATCATCTAAATGACTAAATTATATGATTATGACTACATGACTAGCAGTTATTTTGATATATATAGCTTACATTGCCTAAATAACCTATGCATTATATTATATCAATAAAGCCTATATAGGCATATTACCTAAATAATCATATATAACTTGGTTATATTAGGCATAACAAACATATAGCCTAGATAATGACATAGCCTAAATATAACCTACACACCCTATTTATAACGTTATGTCATAGTCTATGTATAACACTACATAGCTATACATATAACTTTCATATATAGCCCCATGTATAACCCTATGTCACTTATATAACCCAAGTCTAACCTAGGTATAACCCATGTATAACCTTATGTATAGCTTATATAACCTAGGTATAGCCATACATAACTTATAAAGCTTAAATATAACCCTACATAACTTATTTATAGCCTAAATATAGCCCTACATAACATGCATATAGCCTTAGGTATAAGCTAGGCATAGTTTACATAACCTATGTAACATATTAAATACCTAATAACTTAGGGAAAAAATGCATTCAACCTAATGATATCTAATATATTAATTCAGCAAGTCTGTCTGTCAATCAGTCTGTTTGTGACAGTGACTCCGAACAAACAGTGATTTCATCGCGCCGTTATTTGTAGGGTAGGTAGTATGTACTTACTAGCCTAGGTCACAGAGCATGCTGAAGCCACGGGATCATCCTAGGTACCTACCACCCTACCTTAGACCGGACCAGACAAGGCCCCGGAGGCAATGAGCTCGTCTCTCGAGAATGGCACCCGGGCCCAGCGCCCGGGCCACGGACAATTGTTTGAAAAGAAAAGTTTTTTTAAAAAACCAAAAACATCAACCAAACATTGTTGAAATAACACACTTGTGCATTATGCACAGGGTTCACACTAGTGAAAAGGTAAATATGAAAACATTTTAGTGTGAAATTTTCAAGTTGGGTACTTGATGTAATAGATTATGTAAAAACTTGATTGTACCAGCTATAATATCACATTATTGGAATTAAATTTGAAGATTCCATGTTGAGAATAAAATATTTTAAAATACTCCAAAAGATTTTATTTTTTTTCACATAATATTTTACTTTTAATCTTTTTTGAAAATGTCAATTTAATTTGTACAATAACATAATTAATGTGAAAGTGGGCAAGATATTATGATAGCTCTTTTGAAAGTTTTTTTTGAAAGTTGAACTTTTGCCCCTCAAGAAATGTGAAAAGGAAGTTTAATGTGTGTGTATATATATATAATTTATTAATTAAATTTTTATTCTAAAAAATCAATTTGCATAATATAATTCAAGAATACATGTTTTAGATTATATCAAGTGTTCATCATAATACTATGTAGTAGTTCAATGAGTGTGATTTTATGAACTACATTAATGAAGGGTTGTCTTTACAAATTCTTGTTTATACTTAGATAGTGAAAATTACAATATTGTTTAATGACATGTTTAGTTTCATCTTCATAACTATTAAACATGTAAGAATAAGGTATTCTATATTAACATGTAAGGTTAGGCCATTCAAGATAATCACCTATGAGTTTGTCAAAAATCACCTATTGTATAGTAAATGTTACAACCAATGTTTTTTGTCAATTTTTGGTATACTATGAATGGCAATCATCCATAAGATGAATTAGCCAAGTTGGCTTTTAAAGAATATATATATATATAATCCTACTAAATTGTTGGTTGCCCATTAAAACATGACAAAGAATTACAAAAAGAATAAATCAACGATTAACAACCCTAAAAACATTCATTTTTAACATTCTTGGAAAAAAAATGGCCACAACTTAGTTTATGATGGCTTTTCATTAATATTATTAAGGTTTTTAAAAATGGAGTTTTAGCATGTCACCGTCAATTTTATAAATAATAATAATGATAATGGTTGATATGGTACATTGATTTTTTAAAAGAACTTAACAAACACAAATTTACGATTGATTTCAATACCATTTATGATGAAAATCATTTGGTCTTTTGAGAAACCAATCATTATCACCATGTCAATAAAGAGAAAATACATATGAATATATTGGATGTATTTATGATATAAGGAGCCATTATAAGTACAACCACAAGTTATTTTTAAATGGTAAATTAGGTTATGATTTACAATATATAAAAATTTGTGATATATGGTTTTTCAGAATGATGTTCAATTCCTTGGATCATAGAATAAAATGCACAACATTTGAAGAAATTTGAAATTTATTAAATGAATACAAGTTTTGCAAAAATGCTTTTAAAAGATTGTAACATGTTTTTATACACATTTATGAAACATGATTATTAATACCAAATCTACCATGTCAACATGTCAATATTTGGTAATTCATATTACTTCGTGATGCATTGTTAGCTTCTTATGTTAGCCTCTTTCATTTTTCTTGCCCAAAGTTCAATCCCTTCCTCTTCCTTTTGGTTGTGCTCCTCTGTACCTTCTTATTCATTCATGTACAAAAAATGATTTTCCTCTTAATTTTTTCATTAGTGGATTTTATAATTTATCCTTACATTGCATTCAATTGCAATTTGGATTAAAGACTAAAGGTTAGTCATTTTTCAAGTTCTTCCCCTTAACCATGGTAGTGTTTCTTATCATGTTCCAATGTCTCAAGTTTTATTTCCAAGTGCCAAGTTATAGATTATTTTATAAGTATATACTTTAATAAATGAATTTGCATTAGTTTGTAAGAAACATTACATTGTCTCAATTTTCAACAACATTAGTTCCTTTGAAAACACCTCGATGAAGTAAACTTTGTTAATTTTTTGTTAAGTCTTCATGGTTTGATGTGATCAATAGATTATGTATATGGATTGGAAATTCCATGAAAATTCTATCTCTCACATGGTTTTTAAAAATGGGCTAAATCAATTTTACCAAACTATTGTATCAACGATCATTATATGAACATGAATTATTAACTTGCAAAAAAAATGATGTTGTTTCTTATAATAGTTCCATTATCAAAACTTTTTGAGAATAATTAAAGTGATCAACCTCTTGTATCTTCTCAAAATTTAATGTTAAGATTTAATCTCTTTTTCTTGTACTCCTTCTCAACTCTATTAAACTTGAAGGCATTTGTATAACACAATAAAAGTCTTTCGATAAGATGTACTTATTGGTTCAATTGGTTCAAATGTCAATGTTCAATTTAGAACATGATTGGTGGAAAAATAAGGATGAAACAAGGTATATAAATATAAAATCCCTTCAGAATTTGTTAGCAACAAGATATTCAAATTTATCTTGTTAACAATATTTCGTATTTGGAACTATTAATCAATTATGGAATACTAATTAAACCATATTCCAATGGTTTTTTTTTTAATTCAAAATTTTATTACTCACATATTATATCAAATTTTTAGATCTTATTCTTGTCCATATATACTTTTTAACTTGATAACAAAAATAAAATAAAATTGATTATTTATATTTCTAATGTTTCAATTTCATTTATTTTAACAAAGTCTTTATTGTTGTTTTCATATTTTTGAATTAATTTCTAATTACCTATAGGCCTTAAACAATAATAGTAATTCTTTTGAATGTTTAAAACCATAAATTATATGTATTGACAATATTTTTAAAGTAGATTCTTCTGTAAGGCCAAGTTGTAAACATGAACAAAAAAATGAAAAAACAAATGTGACAACAAGGGGTGTTAAGGGGGGTCATATACTACATGATTATTAACATTTTGCTAGGTTTGATACTTTTACTAGTTACAAATTTAAGAATTGAATCAAATTTTATTGATAGAGACCTAGGTGGCATTGATCCAATCACTAAAATAAATATTGAAAATTTGTAGGCTCAAAGGTTTATCAAGAATTGTTGTAATTTATTATCTTAAGTTGTCAAAAGGACCTTGATAATGGTACATTCACATATGTGTTATTTGGTTTCCATTTATTATGTTGCATAAAATCACAATTTTTACATAATACTTTCATAAGGAAAAATACCGTAAAATGTTGGAATACCAATCCTTATTTGATTTGTTTTAGGATGTACACCTAGTAAGTATTTAATTTGGTAGCCTTACAAAAGGACAATTAAAAATGGTGGAAATGGGGGCCTAAACATGACAAATCATATATATATGTTGTGTGATTCATTCATAAATTAAGAATGGTAAGATCAATTTGTTGTGATTGATTTTTTGTGTCACACATTGTTGTCTCCATCTATCCTTGTGGCATTGTTCTTCATCACACCCCAAATGAAAACACTTATATAGTGGATATAAATAATGAAATTAGAAATATCATGTGAATTTTTTTGTTCCATTTTGTTTCAATATTACGTGTCAAATGTATTTCAATGCAACCTTGCCAATAAGTTTGACAATTTGTTTTTATAATTGACATTGAAGTTTTTACCATGTGTTGCAAAAAAATCAAACCCAGTGGATGAATGTTACACCTACTTATGTTCTTGATGGCATAAAGTGAATGATTAGGAAATTTAGTCAAATATATGTGTGCAAAAAGGACTACCAAGAGTCATTTTAAATGGATTGTGAAATATAACCACAAATTAAGGGAATTTCCTTGTGTGAGTTTGTAGAAGTAAGCATGCACTTGTCCTCATTGCATATACACATCACATGTCACTCCTATACATGTGAGGTTCTGCTTCAAACAAAATGTCAATTAAAACCTTCCTTCTTCAATCTTTATCATTTGGATAATAAATTGCAATGAAATTGAAGAAGCCATCAAAGTAGAAGGTGCATGAACTGTTTTTTGAAAGAAGAATGGTGAATTAATTTTTTATCAAGGGATTGTGGTAGCTTCCATTACTTAATTGGCATCTTTATTTTGAGTAAGATCAAAATTAAATGATCAGTGTCAAAGGAAAATTTTAAAACTTTACTAAAACTTAATTTGTTTTCACCTTCAATTTGATGTTAGGTACAACATGTACTTATCATGTGGCATCTTATTTCTTGTTGACTAAGTTCTTTCAACTTATTTTAATTTTATTTCAATTATTGGTTTCAAATCAAAAGTTTCCCTACTCAATTTTTTTCCATAAATATACTTCCCATGATATTTGAGTTGGATTTTTCAATATTACGTACATCCACCACAAGTAGTTGAAGAATTTCTCGTTACTTGTGTGGGTATGAACTTTGAATGCAAAATTACGAATTTTCAAACATCCCATATAAATAACATTAATTTCAACTAGTTTTAAATAGTGGAAGTTACTTCCATTTTTTTCAAATGACATGCAAAAACATATAAGGTGCACCTTATTGAAAACCACTAAGGTGTTTAAAATTGGACGATGAGAATATATTTTAAATATTTATTGATTTAATTTATATTTTAAATATTCTATTACTTTCGTAACATATTAAAAAAAAATCCCATTTATCTCACTTGTTCCATCAAATATTCAAAAAAAAACTTCCTTTAGTAGCTTAAGCACCTTTTATTTCCCTCTTTACAAGGGAATGTCAAGAAATTGTATTTTATCATTAAATATTAACATTTATGTCCACACTTTCTTGTAAATGAAATGTATAGAGTGATGTAAAGGGGTACATGTTGCCAAAATTGGAAAGAGAAAAAAAAGGAAAATGCAATGTTTGGGGTCTATCTATAGCATTACTAAGAATAAAGTACATGTATTTGAAAAAAAAATCATTTTTTATTACCTTCCCTCAACAATTGTCATACAATGTTGGATTTTAGTGCCAAAGTTTTGTGAAAGGTGTTAAAAAAACCACAATAATCATACCCTTCAAAACAACTTGATGTTGGTAAATGTGGTATTGGCATTTGGACATAGACAACATGGCATGCACATTGTGCCCTAAAAAATGTTCCAAAAATGGTCAATCTCACTTGCAATGATTTGGAATAAAATGAAATGAAAAATCTAATTGAAGTTTGATTGCAATTACAAGGTTTAGAAAGTTTATTTTGTTGTGTGGTTGTATATGGATGACATTTTTAAAATGATGTGTTATGAAAGTTTATAAATATTTGTACAATATTTTTTACAATGAAAGATGACACCTTGATGAGCTCAGATGGTCACACATTGTTTGAACATATATTCGAGATAGCATACCCATAGTAGATGAACATTTTAAAGGTTTTATGATTCAAAAATTGTTGTTAGGTGTTGGGATGGAATATTATTATGATGAAAGAAGAAGAAGATTTGGACTAGATGCATGCAAAGGGCTACACATCTTCAAACACAAATATACATGGGTGTCCTTGTCATGTTGTGACGCAAAGAAAATTCAGTGTGCATTTTAGAAGGTCTTACATAAAAACTAACATGTTATGTGTAATATTTACCTTACATTCACATAATGTGGCCATGACATAACCATTCATGTTGTCAAAAATAAACAACTTCAAATTTGTGAATTGTTTTGAAGATGTATTCACAATTGGTTTAACACGGGTATTTGGATTCAAGTGGACAACAAAGTCTTTCGATTCTTAAACCATATATATATATGATGTGATGTGATTTTTAAATGACACAATTTATTTGGTACAAGAAATAAAACTATTGAAATCACATGAAGTTTAGTTAGCATGAAAAAATTACATTCAATGAATAATATCATATATCATGTCACTTTTCCATATTCACTTTCAAATTTGAATTTTCATTAATGTTCATGGCTTTAAATTCACTTAAATTATATTCCATGACCATTTGACATTCTTGTCATATGGCACAAACAACACTCACAAACCACTATTCACCATTGCATGCCAATATTTGCAATGTTTTAAAATGTATATAACCTTGCAAAGGATAAATCACATCTTGATTCATCTTACAAAGTTTAAATGGTGCATGTCATCTCTTTCATCCCAAATTGCTAAAGTATGAGATTGCGTAATGAAATAAATGAGTTCACTTAATATATTGTCATATTGTCAAAATTTTCTAAAAGGAAATATCATAAAAGGGATTGTTCAATTTAGATCCTTAAGTAAACTTTAAAAAGTAAATTCAATCAAACTAAAATTCTATAAACATGATAGTTTTGTTAAATTAATTTTGTATTATCTTAACTATTAAAAATTTATTTTCACCAACATGTTTGGTTATGGTAAGTTTAAATAGTAATTAAATTGTCTCCACAAGATATTTTGTGATGAGTGCTTGGGGTAGATGAAAGTGGACTACCATATATGGGGTTTTTTTCTAATATTTTTTTAAAGAAATCCTAATAAGTGTATGCATGTACATGGGTCCTAATATGACATAAGAACATTACATGCATTGAATGACAAATCAAATATTTGTAAAGGGTTAAAAGACACATTACTGACCATTGTTAGTGTGTTACATCATTAGGCACATACACAATTAAAACCCTATATGTATATAGGCACACACACACAATAAGACTATAGGTTTATATATGTGTACTTGGAAACATTGATTGTAAAAATTAAAATCAAAAGAAAAAGACCTATATCATTTTGACCATTTTATCCACAACTTAAAACTTATAGATTTGGTAAGATGAATAAACCTCATTGTCATGAACCAAAATGAATGATAGAAAGATAATGAAACAACCATCCAACATAACAATGCCATGGCAATAGCACTCTCATATTTGCCACAATGTTTGGTTGCACATTGATTTAAATTATTATCTAAAAGAGTTGTGATGCCTGCAGATGCACAAGCCGCTGAAAGTGTCATAAATGAAGTGACCTGATCACAACCACCAAATTGAAGTTCCATGTCTATAAAGGGAAAAACTTTCAAGCATTCACACCATATAATACTTTGAATGTTATACATATATAATTTAGCAATACATGTTACAACAACATGATTTGAACCATTTAAAAATTATATAAAGAATTATTTATTAAGGATATCACAATTGTTTTCAAGGTTAAACATATTTTGAAATATATATAACTATAAAACATCCATTAATAGATCTCCACACTATGTTGACACTTATTCAACTTTTGGAGATACTTTTTTTTTCACGAAGGTGCACAAAAGTGTAACAAGAACATGCTTACATTACCATGAAGTCATTAGGTGTTTTGTCATCCACAAACACAAGTTTTGAAATTAATCGTGAACAAAGTTAATTCTTCATGCTAAATTGTTAACATATGATGTTAACAATGTTTAATTATTTGTTCATGTTCTTGTTTCACCTTCTCTCATGCATGTTCATGTTCATATTCATGGGAACAGATTATTGTTTCAATTATGTAGCAATGGTGTTCAAAACTAGGGGCATGCCTCCAAGTTCTCGATGATTGGGACAAGGATACAAGAGTTTCAAAACATCTAGGTTGAATGGATGCACTTCACATATAACTTTCAAACTTAATCACACAAAACATAAGAAATGGCACTAAAACAAAACTTCAAAATCAACTCAAATTTACAAGGATTCATCATTACTTAAGTTGGGAGATACACCATCCTCCTTATAATATTTTTGTAGCTCCCCAAGGACCCTACATTGAAATGGCAAATTCTCGATTTGTTTTGCAACATTATTGATTTTGATAGACATGTTTTCTTGAAACTTTAAATGGATATGATTCTCAAGAAACTTATTCAAATGAAACAATTTAGTTTCATTAAGATATTTTAAACTTTTTTGTTAGTCTCCCATTTTAAGCACTTCATATTTTTCTTTCCAAATTTCTTTAATAATGAATGGGACATTTCTTGACATTTATTAGAAGACAAGTTTTTGTTAAAACCTTTTAACAAGTCAAAAAATGATTATGTTTTGGGCATTCAAGACCATCTTATTATAGCCCTTTTTGAGATATTTCCAAAAAAATAAAAATCATTCCATCTAAACAAGACTGGAACTTGCAAACATCATTTTGAAGCTTTAGGACTCTAAGGAGTTGTAATTCCGTAATTGGGCTTTCATGAACATGGAGTTAATTGGGAGTGCTTCCCTTGGACTCCCACATGCCTTCACTCCCATTTCAAAAAACATGTAATTTTTGAAACCCTAAAAATCAAATCTTGGATTTACATTTAATCTATTTCTTCACCTTATTCCCAAGTTTGGTTGTGGTTCACCTTTATATATTGAATTGGCTAAGAAAACATATAATTCATGGAGGTGTGCAAGAATATTTCCACTAATTGAAAAAGCGAAAAAAATGATTACCCAATCACCAAGGGCCAACACCTTGGTGAAATATAAACATTGAATAGAACAACGTGCAATCATCGCATAAACGTCCACCAATGCAACTAACAAACTCCAAAGACATTGAAATACCATGGCTATCACCAAATAACTGCATACCAAGATTATTATTGTTCCACGAAGAATATAATTCAATTAGAAATTGAATTAAAAAAAAATAATAATCATATCACACCTTTAAATATAATCAACAACCTTGGTGTTTATTTCACCAACCTAGATTATAATCATTGCACTATTTAAATCAAACAACTATTTCATTTTTACCAATAAATTAACCCCATGTTCAAGTGTTTTAAATAGCAAAACTCATGTACATATTGGTTGTGACCTTTAGATTTAACTTGAATTGTTCTTTCCACATGACATTTTGTAAATTAAAAATCAACCTTGAATAATTTTTTGTTAAGGTAGTTTGATGTCATATCTTTACTTTAAACTACATATTTTGTGTGTTTTATTGTACAACAATTCCTTGTAATTGACATGAAAACAAATGAGGTTTAAAAAAATCCATATGTTGATCATTTATACATGCATAAAAACAATAAACAATTGTTTCATTTAGGTTTTGACAAATTCCAACAACTACTTTATGGAAAACACAATTCATTTTGGTAAAAAAAACACAATTGTTCAAATGCAATGGATATCATTGACGTATGAATTTTCTCTTGATTACAATACATATGAAGAATTAAGAAATCATACCAAAAAGCTGTCATTGATTGATAGTTCGGAACTTTCAACATTATGATGAAGGCAAGGAAGGCAAAAAAAAGTTGGCATAATCGAAGCGCAAGACATCCTATTGTGCCAGGTGAACATGAAAAACCAAGCATTTTGTCATTGTGATGTTTATGACTTGGAGGCACACATATTGGGAAAAGTGGACGACATGTTGAGATTGAATGGCATGCATGTTGATTGCATGAAGTCATTCTTCTTGTGCTATTTACAAAACCTTTTTCTCATTTTACATAAGTCATTTTTACTCTCCAATTTTGAATATGTTTATTTCCCATACAAATTGTTCTTTATGTATAGATTTTCAACTCTTATAAAGGTAATAAAAAATGGCATAATGTATGATGAGATCATCAAATTGTCTAAAAGAAGGTTGCCTTTGGTGTTGGTTGGTTATTGAGTTTTAATCGATTATCAAGTAGGTTATTGTTTTTTTGGATACCTACATGGTATTGAATTTTCAAAAATCTAATAATAACCTATATGGATTTCTTGATGATCATCCATGTGGGTTACCAAATTTTAAACACAAATACCAAAAAAAATGAAGTATAAAATAATAGTAATAATTTAAGTTTTGGAAAACCTTATAATTGGCTAATACCTAGCCAACACTAGTTGCTTCTTCATAATGCCACAATGAATGAGAATTATATGCAAATGGATTTTCTCCTATGTATTTTATTTGGAATGAACTTGATGTGTATATGGGCAAACTCACCAAGGTGCATTTAGTTGCAATCTAAAAACATATCCCATGATAAAAATAAGACATTAATCCTCCCACATGATTCTCACATACCTTTCATGGAAATCCAAATAGTAAGAAATGAAAACATGCACAAATGAAACTCTACATCATAAAAATTGAAGAGGTTATTATGTTTTCACATTGTGTATCAATGTAATTTTAAACTTTAGGTGATCATGATGAACAAAACCCCCAACTTTTGATGAGCATGTACATGTAAATGGCAGCTCTATATGCCACCTATATGTTTTTCATCTTCAATGTCTTTGGTTGCTTAAGATTAAAACATTTGAGGTTTAAAACACATGCATCATAAATATCAAGGAAGTAAATGGGAAAACAAGTTGGACTATAAGGATGAAAATATAGATGGACATATTCTCCTTTGCACCTAAGCAAAGGGGAGTTGCTAAAAATTTCATATAAAATTTGTCAATCCAAATAATAAGCACAAAAATGTTTTCATCATCTAAATATTATTGCATCCATGCAATTGAATTACCATTATACATATATTGTTCATAAATATGTTGATGCATAAGTGATTTCTTGTCAATCATATTGTTATTATTATATTCATGTGAAATGGGTGTTTTGCAAGGTTATCAATTATAGTTGATGTCCATGTTCAAACCAATGTTGTGAGGGGATTCAATTTGCAATGTTGAATTTAGGGGTTTAGTCGGCCATCAAAATTGAACTATCACCTTTTGTTGGAATTGACACAAGAATTAGACCATGGCACTAGCCTTTTGGTAGATTTGGAACTAAAATTGGAACTATGAAAAATCATTCTTGAACGCATGGTCAGGTTCATTAATTAGATATGTAAGTTGATTTTTTTGGGAAAAGTTGACAAGAGAATTGGCAATTCTACACAAATATTAATTTTAATTAGTTTTAAATTGTTGAACTCCATGCCTATAAAGTTCTTGGTTTTAATTTGTTTAAAATTTTTGTATATAAAAATTTTTGTAAAAAACCCCTTTCCATTTGGAGTTTGCTTAATCCAATGAACCTACACGAGCATGGGGTTGCCGAGTGTAACCCATTTTCCATATTGGTGGAGTGGGTGAAAGCATCCATAGTCCTTTTCAAAATGATTTATGCAAGGTAAAGGACCTTTTTATGTTTCATAGGTTCTCACCCCTTTCCCTTTCATAAGGGCTTGAACTTGTGAAACGTTTGTAAAAGACCTTTTTATGTTTCATAGGTTCTTGCCCCTTTCCCTTTCATAAGGGCTTGAACTTGTGAAACATTTCATGGTGGTGTCTTACCCCGCCTATACACTCTCTAGCATTGGGAAGTTTGTAATGTGTACATGGAATTGGAAGGTTTTTATGTGGGCCCATATGTTCATAAATCTGAAAAAATGTGTCAAATTGAAATTGAAAGGTTTAAGATTTGGAAAAACCAAGTGCAAACCCAGATTCGAAAATCTCCAAAAATATATAAAATGTTAAAATCAAGGCTTGAGGTTCTTTTAAAAAGGAGGAATTGCATAACATTAGTTCAAATGTGGTAAAATTGTTCACCAAGTTTTTAATTTGGTCAGTTCAATTGGATAGGGTTAGGACATTCAACCCTATCATGATTTTAAAATTCATGTCATCATTTGGAATTGGCACATCACTAACTATGTTTATTGGTGCATTTTGATGTCATGTGATGAATTAGTAATTATGAACAAAATGATAGGAATTTATGTTTTCAAGCTTGACATTTATGAAAATATATGTTAGACCTTCAAACATTAGCAAAAGTTGTCATAACCCAAAATTGGGCTCAAAACTTGTGAAAGGAAAATGACTTGGTCAAAAACAAGTACAAGACATAATTTGGGCCAAGGAAAGTGAACCTTCATAAAAACCAAAAAGAAAAAATTGTGAAAGTCAAAAGGAACCATTCCCAAAACTCCCAACATGGATTCTCAATTAGTGACTTGGGATTTCTAGCAAGTTTATCAAAATTTTCATAAAATAAGACTTGAGGGTTGAGACCTTGTCCACATTCAATGTTGTTTGTGTCATTTAAAAGGTTTCAAATGTAACATGTTGTGTGTACATGCTTGAATTAATTGGAGTTTTTCTTGAAAACTACTTATGAACATTTGAAGATTGAAATACTTGAATAATCCAAATAGTTCCATGAACTTAGAACATACTTTCAATAGTTGTGCCCAAATTTAAAACTTAAATTTTCATTGAAAATATTTATATAATAAAATGGGTTTCTAATCAAATAGGTTTCCTTAGAAGCTACATGACCTTTTTGAGACTCCATAATCTTAAAAAAAAGTCCTAAAATTAAGATTGTGTTTTTTAAAAAAATCTTTAACAAATCAAAGATGCTAATTTGAAAGAGAAAAGGATAATATAAAATATAAAAAAACTAGCCCAACAACCTAAAGCAGTGAGCCTTAAACATGGAAAAAGTTAAAATAAAAACATTGATAATTATGTCAATTGACATTTCATAAAAAGACAATTTATGTGCAAAGGTTCAATTAAACTTTTGGGTAAATGTACTTACTTCTTGAAGCACTACATTTCATTTGAGGATCAACTTATTTATGAATTCAAAATTACCTAAATTTTTTAACAATGGTTCAATTACCTTAATTAAATAAAATTCAAGGTCTCCCAATCTCCCATGATAAGGTTTATTAACCCTAGATCATTCTTAATTTAAATTGAACCATAACTATTTTAGATAAAAATCTAGGTTTAAACATTTATAACCAAAATAAACCCAAAAGAAATGAATTGTATTAATAACACTTTGCATTGGCAACACTTGTAAGCACTCCAACCATGGAGATTGTTAATGTCTTTCATTGCACATCAACTTATGAAAAAAAATTTGGGGTGAAGGTGGCATGGATGAGATAAAATTGGATGTGTATATTGCATTGTGCCAATATATGATTTTTCATGTACCCATGGCTATTGAATGGCAAGCCTTCAAGTGTTACCACGTTCTCAACTGATTTTTCCTTCCAAAACTTGGTTTTTTGGAATTTATTTGAATTTTCAGTAGTAGAAATCACTTAAAAATCAATATCCCCCACATTATGAACACAAATCTTACCAAATAAATTCCATTAAATCTTGCTCATCAAGATGTTTTCAACAACACCAAAGGCACATTCCAATTCCTTTGAAAATTTCAGCTATGATTTAATTTAATTTTCAGTGAATAAATCATTCAATATTCAAAAACTTTTGCACCATAAGTCCAAATGTCATGGAACTAAGCCCATGCACCCCTCCTTCTTGAGAGCTTTCCAAAGACACCAAGAACACAATTTGAAGCATCTCAGTTTAATGGATCTCATAACTACAAAACAAAACAAACTACCAACTTCCTTCATAGATAAAATTTACTCACTAGATAATTGTATATCATTACCCCTAAAAAAATCATTTCAATTAAATCTAATATGCAAATAATGAAAAAAATGTTGAATCATATGGGTTGGACAAGTACCTATTACCTACATCCACATATTTTATCCTATGGGTAAATAAAACACATGGATCACATCTATTTAAATAAAGTTTGAGCAAAAATGTATTTATTTGGATTAATCCTTGGATGTTTTCTATACTCAACATGGGATTTGGGCATTTAATATCATTATACCCTACGATTAACTGGATAGCATCCAAGTTTTTTAAAAAAATGGTATATATTAGTGAAGAATAAATTGAGAATCCAAAATAGGTCACATATCGGTTTGGGTATGTTTTATCTAAACTTCTACTCCTAGAGGGTTAAATATAGGTAAATCATTACACAACAATATATAAACTACCCAATTTGCACACGAATGATGAGATTGTTGTAATTATTTAAACTTTTGGATTATTTGAATAGATGTTTAAGGAACAACAAAACAATAATCTTGTGAATACAATGTTAGTTTGAATTGTGTTGTGAATATATAAGAGAAGGAATATTTTGTATCAAATTGTTTTCACTTTTCTTTCAACCTCTATGTTCTTGTTCACTACCTTCAAACTTTAGGGACCCTATCCAATGTCCATTCATAGTGCAAATAAGGCATCTATTGGAACATTGACTTTTTAAAAAATAGGTTGGAATATTGTTATTGATGTGATTTCAAAATTCATAAATTGAATCCAAATGATTGACATTAAACATGTACAAATTGTCATTTGGTGGTGTTAGAAAAAGTCTTGTAGTTACCTTTCATTGGTTCCAAAACTTTATGCTTCATACAAATGATTTGTTTCACAATGTAGACATTGTTTTTTTTGGTACTCAAAAGGTCAAATTGTTACGAAGAAATATGTGTACATATGCATTTTGAAAGGATTATCACATGAAATAAAAGGAGGAACATGGAATGTTTTCCTTTTTTGAAAAAATATTATCATGGGTCCAAATTTTTTGGATGTGGGCCACCTCGACACTTCCCTTATTATCCTCAATTTCATGATCAATTTGACCTACCACACCTATGTGATCAAGTTGAGGTGGAGCCAATTGAATCGCCTTATAAAACCAAAAGCCGGTCTATTTCTTCTCTTTTTTTCCTTTACTATACATGACAAGGAATCTCAAATCAAACTTGCTTCACATTGATGGTATGCACATTGCATACATAACACAATACATTATGATATTAATTCATGTTAATTCAAATATTTTTTAACATCCTTTTGGTCATTTTGTACATTAAAATTTGTTGTACCTTGACTTGTGGGCAATTATTGAGCTTAAAGCTACTTAATAAATGCATAGATATTTTTTCAAAGTATTTAAAACTTCAAGTCTATATCAATGAAAAACCATAATGGCATGGTTGAAATGGAAGGAATATCAAACCTACAAGTGGTGATGTGAATGGCCATGCTAGCAACATGCATCAGATGTATGTTCATGATAATGATTGTGTGCTTATAAAGGTAATTTGCTATTACTCCCTACCAAAACACCAAATCACATATTAAGTTTAAGTTTATTTCTCAACCTTGAATTTTGATGAACCCTAAATTAATTATCATATTTGTGAAAAGAATTTGCCTTGCATTTTTTCTCATTATATGACCAGATGAATTGAAATTGGTTATTTGGAATTACAATTACACCCAAGTTTGTGGCAAAATCGTTTAAATTTGAGCCAATAAAGTTGCTTAAGTGATAAATGCAATATCAATACAAGAGCATGCATGGAGCAGACATGTAATCCCCAAGGACTAGATATGTAAAATGAATAGCAATAAATCATATCAATGTGATTAAAAGCCCAAGGTGCTTGTTTTTAAATTGTGTTTATTGTTTAACAAATCCACCTTTGTTTACCCATAAATAATTTCAAATATTTGTTTAAAAGGCAAATTTTATGAACCATTCTTGAGCTACTTATAATGCAACTTCATTACCATCTCCCTTTTTATTATTATTTTATACCTAAATGCCAAACTTTGCATACTTAATCAAGATTTGTACATTTATGTTTGATTAAATATTGAATCAATTAATAAGTTATCTAATTTTTCATAATGTTATTCTATAATCTTTGTGACTACAAGGAGGGGTAAATTGTCTTTTGGACATGATTTTTAATAGGTTAAATCCAAAGCATAAATTAATTATAATACACATGATGGTTCATGTGTAGGTTGTGCATTTTGGAAGTGAAACTTCTGTGGGAGTTCAATATGATGACAATGGAGAATGGAAATTCAAGCCTATATGGTAAAGTCTCATGCATATTCATGTAAAATTATGTCATACAATTTGACAAATATAGGGTGTGTGTACATTATTATGGCCCATTTAAAATCAAGAGTACAAAATGAAATTGATTTTTTCAACAAAAGTAAAGTTTCACTGGAAAATAAAACTATAAAATCTACACACTTTAGAGATGGAAAAATAATGCATTTGATTGGGTACGTCACAAATGTATGTTTAATATAACATGATTGAAACTTTAAAAATTTGGAAAGTTGGGTAATTGAATGAAAACATAATTATGTGGATTCTTTGGATAATCACAATTACAATTTATTTGGATTATAGATGAACTTAAGACATAAAGCCATATTCAACACTAACATTTTCACTTTCTTAACTATCCATGCTGCAAGAGAATTTAGTGATAATCATATTTTAAAATTGTGGAGGAGTTGTAATAGTGAACTTTTGAAATAATGACATTTTTTTGTCATGTATACCAAATTTACATGTGGACATGAAAAGTTTGACATAGTAGTGTAAATTTTTTTAAAACATTAATTTCATGTTAAATGAGGTGTGTAAAATAAAATGCATTGAAACTCTTCCAATGAAAAAAAATTGATTTCAAATTTAATTTCCGAGAAATTGTTTGATTTTAGTCATTGAAAGTTCAATTCACATTCAAAATTCCAAGCTTTCACATGGTTTTTTTTTACCAATCCCATATTTCTAGTGATATTTATAAGTTCATTTATCAATCTTTTGGACCAAAAGCATAGGGGAATGCACATTGGATGACATAGCTTGCTAAATGTCGCACTGTGATAATTTTAGCTATGATAATTTTAGCTAGTGTAGAATGTGTTTCTCAAATGTCACTCTTGAGCCACCTAACCATTCATTTACCCAATCAAATCCCCATTGATAGTCTTTATTTTTAATGTATTAGTGCAATTTTCCAATCCACAACTAATTTATATATTTTTAAAAGTTCATGCCTTACCTAAAACAAAGGGTATTCATATCCATAAGCTTTATCACGTGTCTCAAATTACTCAACCCATGATAAAAAAAACTACTACATAAGTTGAAAATATGTAAATGTGCACTTTTACCAAAAATATTTAATGCAAATCTTGTTGTTGGATTGTTTTGAATGTGTTATTTCATGGTTAAATTGTGAATGTCTTCTTCAATTGTTAAAACAAGTGACATATTGTACATCACATGACCATGTAAACTATCTTAGAACCTATCCACGGTTGACAAATGGCACAATGTAGATCATAAAGGAGACTTGACATTCAAGTGAAAAAAATTCATCATTGATATTTATATAAGGATGCATATCAAATTGAATACATGGAAATATGTATGGTTAATCTAATATTTGGAAATATAAAACAAATGGCATATTGCAAGTTGTGAAAATATTGTTACCAAACTTCCAATTTTCCCATATGTAAGTGAACTTTTTAAAAAGAATAAACAAGGTTCACTGAAAACTTTAAACCATTATTCTAAATGTAATGGATTAAACCATACCTAATTATATATTTTTAATTTTTCATAACTCCCCACTACCTCAATGATATAGTGTGAATAAAAGTGTGAATACAACTTTGTAAATTCATTATGTGAACAAACAACCTAATAGTTTTAGATATTTTGGAAATCACAAATTTTGTTAGATAATAAACATTAGGATGTTGCTAAGTTCGAATTAAATTTGTATGAATGAATAGAACTTGCCCTTATATGTCAAAATTGAATTTTGTGTTCAAACACAAAATTATTCAATTCATTTTGCCACAAATTGAATCGTCTTTTCTTTTATTTACTTTTCATGTTCAAAAAATCAAATACTAGTAATACATGGTTCCAATTCATCCCAAGAACACAAGATTAAAATTTCCTTTTGTGTGAAAATCCTAGAAAATTCAACACATATATGAGTTGACATGGACTAACAAGGCAATAGGTTTGTTGCTTGTGTGAGTTGTAGGGCTCGACGTGCAGGTCCTCGAGCTTGGATTTATTTTAGCCCTCACATGGTACATTTCTTTAAAATTGTGTGACTTTTTGAATCATCAAATTAATACAATATCATCTTTCAAGAATGAAATAACCTTCAAGTGGCATCATATAGATTATGATGTATCTTCATTTAAAATTGAAATTCATGTTTAAATTAAATGAGAGAAATGTGCAACCATTGTGGGCCAAGCTCAACCTCCACCTAGTAGTAGTTGAATTCCACTTCCAACATAATACAAACCCAACACAACTACCTTGATGTTGTTTCCAATACCCCTCTTCAGCAAATTAGCGGTATAAAATTAATAGTACAATATGATGTGAATTAAGAACATTGTAAGAACATCTCTAACCCACAATTGTAAACTACACCTTTACAAAAAATAAATCTAATGTTTAATGTCAATGTTTCCACCTATAAATATCAAGAGGTTCACTTCAAACAATAAAAAACCATTTAAATCTTTCATCTAAACCAATCATTATCATTAACCAAATGATAGCGAGAAAATCCTTTGGCATTTTAAGGCACATCATGAGGTTTTTCACCATCATGTTATAGATTTTAATATCAAGGGGTGTTTAATGAAACTGTTATAATGTGATGTGAAACTAATCATTATAAATGGTTTAAAGGGTGAACTAAAACCGGTAAAGATTCTTGTTTTCTTTTAGTTTGTTCTAATATTGTCAGATTGGGACACCATTTGGATCAAAACAAGTTAATAGGAGCCAACCAAATTACTTTATAAAAGGATTACAAGCCTTTTTTTCATCCTTTTCATTTTTTATTATAAAAGAGTTTTTTGAATGAAATATTTTCAACTTTTCTTTAAAATAAATATAGTTGTTTCAATATATCATATATTTGTATTAGTCAACATTTATTTTAAAATAAAATTTAAATGTATATATTTTGTCAAGCTTTGTGTTTTGTTTTTTTTAATTACCAAAATTTGAAATCATACTAAAATATGTTAATTACTTTATGTTTTAGTTTCTTATATCATAAGTTATACCTTTGTTTTATATGTCATGTACATTCCACCACATTCATACATGGTTACATAATGGACCATTGAAAATTTGAAATTTTAAAACATAGTTTGAATTTTAAAACATTTCAAATTCCAAAAAAATTTAACTGTGATCTTTTTTAATGTGGGTATTAAGTTAATACTATTTCAATTTTCTTACCATCAAATTTTTTTCATGAAATAAATGTTTTACTTTAATCCTTTCACATTTGATTATTTCTATTGCAACTATTATTCAAGTTCAAAAATCCTTTATTACAATTGAAACCCAGGATCAAGTTTTTAAAAAAAATTAACTTCAATTCCTCAACACTCATATTAATCATTTAACACAATTTGAAATGATTATCATAACTTTCAATTGTTTTTTTTTAAAAAAACATTTTTATAGTTTGAAATTTGCAAGGATTCCTAAAACCATTTTTAGCTCCTAGTAACATGTTTTGAATCACTTTACATATTTTAAACAAAAAAAATCACATTTAACTTACCATTTTAATCACATATGTGGGGATAGGTCAAAGCAGCTATTGTAACATGTGGTGGATTATGCCCAGGTTTGAATGATGTGATTCGACAAGTAAGTTGTTTTTGAATTCTATGGAAGATAAACAAGTTATAAGCCATTAGTGAAAAAGGTTGTGACTATTGAAATTTTTTTTTTTTGGGTATTTTTGTACCTATGCACTTATCCATTTGTGGCAAAATAATGATGCAGATTGTAATATCATTGGAGGTATATGGGGTGAAATCTATATTGGGTATCCAATATGGTTTTAGAGGGTTTGTTGATAACAATCATCCACCTATTATGGTAAGCTTTCCAAAATGTTTTACGATTAAGAAAAATGTTTGGTGTATTATGATAAAATTACATTTATCTTCAAATCTTGCAAATTTCTTCTTTGATTGGGTGTAGGGGGGGGGGGGGGGGTGAGGTTGGAATATATAGTTGACTCAAAAACTTGTGCAAACAATCAACATGTCTGGAGGTAGCTTTCTTGGTGTTTCTCGAGGTTGTCCACCTTTGGAAGATGTCGTCAATAAACTTGAGGTCTAGTCACATATTTTTTCTTTCCTTTTGCTTATTTCTGTTTTATGTGTCTAAAACATGTGCAATTTCCTAATTACAATTTATTGCATTTTTTCAAATACCAGAAATTTATTTAAATTTAAAATATATATTATTTACAGGAATGGAATGTCAATATGTTTTTTGTGATTGGCGGCAATGGGTCACATGCAGGGGCTCTTGCCATATATCATCACGTGAGTAATCAAAACTAGTTGCTTTTGGAAAAAAATAGTATAAGTTGAATTTTATTTTATTTTGATTCAATCCTTTAATTATCCATTTTTTGACAAATGATTTATGTAAAAAAAAATTCACCTCTAAATTATGAAATGGGTTGGTTGGAATAGTGTGCAAAGCGAAAGTTGAAGTTGGTGGTGGTTGGGATCCCAAAGACTATTGATAATGATATTGAGCTTTTAGACAAAACATTTGGATTTGACACAGCTGTTGAGGAAGCACAACGTGCCATAAATGCTGCATACGTGGAGGTGAGTGATAAACTTGGACACTTGAATCAAATGATGCCTTAAACCATTTAAGCATTGAACTTAATTGAAAATAATCTTTTACATTTAGGGTTACAAATAAGAAGGATGAAATGTGAGTTATGGCATTTGTTAATAGAATGTGTTAGCTTCATGATGTCCCATCTCAAGTTTCACATTGTGAAATTTAACTTGCTTGAGAAATTGTCCAAAATTTTAAAAATCTTGTTTATGTTGATAAATGCAAGGCAAACTTGAATTTTGAAATTAAATGTTTCATGATTGATCTTAAAACATGGATTCTAAATGATGAACATTCACAATACCAAATTTAACTTTTAAAATTGCAAAGTTTAAATGTAGAACGATAAAATTGTAAATCATAAATTAACAATGTGTGAAATTTTAATTTGTTGGCATTTGAAATAGTTTTCAACCATTCACAATGTATCTTTTGTTGCTTATGGTAATAGTTAACCATGATATTATATATTCCATAAAAACCAATAAAAATAAATAAAGTTGCCTTATGGCATGACATTTTTGAAATTTGCCATAATAAGAGAAGCTTCATGTTGAAGTGCAAGGAGATTATGTGTTTCATTCATTAATTCACATATGATAAATCTCCTTTTTTGAACAAATTCAACTAACATAAACTTTTGTGTACCAATTTTAATTTTTTCAAATCAAAATATTTTTGTAGGCAAGTAGCGCATTCAATGGGGTTGGCATAGTGAAGTTAATGGGTCGACAAAGTGGGTACATAACGATGTACGCTACAATTGCAAGTGGCCAAGTAGACATTGTGTTAATCCCTGAGGTATGGCATTGCACATAGTTTAATTCATAAGTTTTGAACCTTTGGGGCCAACCATGTAATCCACAATTTGGCTTGTACATATAGTGGAAGATTCCAATTGAACATTTACTACATTAGTCCAAACACATTATAATATGTCCAAAAAGCATATTTGCAAACAATAAAAACAATGAAAATGCATGAAAATCAAAATAGAAGATATGTGAAATACTTTTGAGATTGAAATTATATTTATATGAATATATGAAATGTGACATGGAAATGTATATTTAAAAATTAAATATTTCATAATAATCTCCTATTCAATGTACTTTAAACCTATAACTTTGCAATAACTATGTTATTGTCCACATTGCTCAAAATGAAACAATAAATACACCCATATATTTCAATTCAAGAATTTCATACACATGGTGCACTTGGGAATGGTTAAAAGGATGTTTTAACAAGTTGTAAAAATAACACAATTCTACATATGTTTAGATAAATATGTTTTGGGTGCCTAATGATATAACATAATGAAATCATAATTTAATAATATATATTATTGTTCAAATTTTAAAAATCAAATAACAACAAATGCACAACAAAGGCCATCAAGGTTCACGAGTGTGGCAATGTTTTTAACAATTTACAAATTTCCTTGCCTAACCTAAAGGAGCAAAATAACAATTAATTTTGAAAAATACATACATTCTCCTTGCCTACTATTCTTTGCCTAGAAAACCAATGATTTTTTTTTATATCAATTTGTTTAATAAGAATATGCAAATGATTAAATGGGTCAATGCAAATTATACATTTGAAAAACAACATTATTCTTAAGGGAATTGAACATTCATCAAACTACTTCAATTCCTTAAACATCTTAATTTGGCATCATTCATTGGATGGAACCTTCCTTGCTAATTTCATCCATCCTAAATTTACAAAAATGAAGTTTTTACATACGACCTTTCTACATATGACCATAATATCACATTTCACATCTTCCATTAGTGATATCAAGGTGGAACACAAATTGTTAAGCATGAATTTATTATCATCCTCTTAAAAAACCCTATATGTGGTTTTGACATATGATTTTTCCTTAGCATGTTTCACTTTTGACCATAAACTTTAAACTTGTATGTTCATGTTTAAGTACACTTTAATAAGTGATTAAAAAATTGACATGTAAGCCAACATTAAACATGGTAGGATGGAAATTACCCATGCAAGGTTACTTTTCAATACAAAGTTGATAATACACTTAAACTTGGGTGCAATATTGACTATAAAGGCTATGGCCCTTGTGGTGCACCTCATGCTAGCTTATTGCAATCTATTATCTACAAATACATAATGCCAATGATTTTCATATGCCAAATGAACTATGGTGTGAAAATTGTGACATAATTAAAAAAAAATGTGGGTGAAAGCCTAAGATGATAACCATGGACTAGGGGAATAACATTTAGACAAATTTCAATGCAAAGTTTTTGTTCTCTATGGACAAAAGTACTTCCTTCGTTCTTCATTTATGCCAAAAATAAGAAAGTACTTCCTTATGACAAAGGGATCAAATTAATGCATGGTGTTTACAATAGGTTCATCATTGTATCAAATACCTTTAGTGGATTTTTATTAACACGATAATTCATGGGCTAGATGTTGATGAATTTTTGTATAATATTATTGTGGCAAAGGCCACGAAAGAGTTTAATTTATGTTTGTAACCTTCTTGAAGAGTAACCACTAAATTGTAGGATGTATCATGGGCCAAACCTTATGTTACCAATGCAACACGTATTGTAGGTGCCATTTGTTATGGATGGAAAATATGGAATTTTAGATTATATGAAAAAAAGAATACAAAAGAATGGGATTTGTGTTGTTGTCATTGCTGAAGGAGCTGGACAAGTAAGTTTTTATCTTGTTTTTGTCCATAGTGCATTTTCCTTATGATGTGGATAGTGGTAAATTAATTGTGAATTATATGTCTTCATTTGCCAATTCCAATTCAACATTATAAAAGTGGAACCATACCAATTTCAATCCATCCAAGTACAATAATTACACACTTTCACATTTGAAAGGCCATATATGACTAGTTCATTGTAAAACATATATTCTTTGACATACCTACATCAAACAATACAATTTTGATCAATAATTTTCTTGCATATCCTTTCAAATATGGTAGTACCTTGGTAGCTTCAACAAATGGTTGTCAATTAATTAATTAAATTTGAGATTTTCATTTTGACAAATGGAATATTGTTGAAGATTAAATATTTGCCTTCACAAATTTTTGTTGATTGATTTTTTTGGGTGAGAAATTCAACAATTTTGAAAATAATATAATTAATGTCAAAGCTACCAAGATAGAAGGGTAATCATGTTCTTTATTTTGTAGCTAAACCAAAAGGCATTAAAAAGTTAACAATGTCAAATAATGTGAACAAAGAAATGATCGAAATCAAACCATAAATTGCACATATGTGAAAACAAAAACCGTTTGTGAATAATACAAAACCTAGAAAAATAAGGTGCCATTTGCATGGAACAAAAAATCAGCTTGAAAACAAGGGTTTCAAGCTTTAACATGATGTAGGAACAATTGGACAATAGTGGGGGCATGGATGCTTCTGGAAACCCTATTCTTGGTGATGTCGGCAAGTGGTTCACTAACAAGGTTAGTGTGTTGTTCAACTTACTTTAGTAGAATTGGGTACCATATGCAAACTTTTATGAATTAATCAACTCGTACTTACAAGGGTTTCAATGGAAAGAATTGTCAATTGCACTAAAAAATTATTTAAGTTTGTTTTTTGCACTATCACAAAACATTATGAACATGACACCCATGGGTTTGTAATGTGGCTTTATAGGTGAAGGAATATTTTGGTAAAGCAAAAATTCCAATTGATGCCAAATACATTGATCCAACCTACATGATTCGTGCAAGGGCTTGCAATTCTTCAGACCACATTTTTTGTAGCATCTTGGGGCAAAATGCGGTGTGTACCATTTGATTTTTTTCACTTTGCAATATGTTTTAATTGATTGATGGCCCTATTTGTATCCATAGGAAGTATAGTGATATTAAATTATTGGTTTATTTTAATTTTTTTTAGAATTTTCAAATTGGGTTGTTATATTTTTGAATTATTGTGATATATTTCATGTAAATATTGTGGTGTAATGTTAGGTCCACGGGGCGTTTGCTGGATATACCAATTTCACAATTGGATTAATTAACACACATTATTGCTTTCTACCAATTCCAATGGTGATTAGGAAACCTCGAATGGTGGATCCTAATAGCATTATGTATCATCGATGTGTGACATCAACGGGCCAACCAAATTTTAATAACCCAATTTGAACATGACATTTGGGAAAAAACTATTACAATAAATAAATTGCAAGGTCCTCATTGATGTTCAACTATTAATATTGTTCATTTTGCGATAAAATTTAACACAACATATCATTAATTGAATATAAAAAAGATTACATATTGTTGAATATATTGTACGCAATTCAATTATTATATTGGCCCACACTTTGTTGGATATAATTCAACTGCATTATAGTCAAATGATGTCATCAAGAGGCAAATGAACAATTATGGACTTCAACTTTGGCAAATATAAAGACAATAGGCTAATCATTAGTAGTTCAAAGGTTCACGACCCTCATGCAAAGTGGTTGTGGTTCAACTTCTTGGAGTTGAATGTTGCCTATGTTGAATTCCATGAAATTTCAAATAATATTTTAGAGCAAGAAAATTTATTAAATGTTTATACCACCATAATGGACATGGCCAGTTGTGGGAATTATGCTTATGGCAAGCCCATAATTTAATTACTACAATCCATGTAACCCCATGCAAACTTGAAATAAACAAAGATTTATCCCATGTGTAAAGTTTTGCAAATGTCAACTTCTTACATCATAAACTAGAGGGTTTGAGGATGTTCAAACTCTAATGTGGATTTTAGGTGACCCTATGAAATGTTGGACAACATGGTTTTTGTGTTATGACCATGAAAAGTTCAACATGTTGAACCATGTTGAAAAACTTGATCATAATAGGTACTAACATAAATTAAAACATGTTAAGATGTTGGCAACAATAAAGCAAAGTGGGTCACATGTAACTATAAGTTCATTAATTTATGTATGCGAAGAGATTCATGGCATCTAAGGATGATCAACTTCTTGTATTTCCATATTGTTGTCTATGCAAGGGAAATTATAATTTTTCCGCCTAGCCTATGTGTGTGTGTTAGCCCATCATTTCATAAGGTTCACCTTATGTTACCTATTTTACTTTCCCAACTTGTTGAGATGTGGAACAATCTTGATGACATCATCATAAGACTTGGCAATATGAAATTCATGGAAGACGTTTGAGGAATATGTTCAATTACCATATCAAAACATATGCAAAAAATTTGAAAGCTTCATACCACATCAAAGTCATACCAAGTTTCAACAACTTTTGGTGGACCTATATGGAGATATGCGCATCAATGAATTTTTTCAAAGTAAAAACAAGTATTTCCATGGATTGAAAATGAAGTTTGTCAAGTGGGAATCAAGGATCATCTCATGAAAAAATTGTTAAAAGGAAGATTACCAATAACATGGTATAATTTAAGTAAGAAACATGTTTTGAATAATAGAAATAACATTGAACCCCAAAACTACAAAGATTTAATGTTGGGATTCCACTTTAGAAAATTGTGTGGTCTAGCATATTATGAAAAAACGAAGTTTTGTGAAATTTATGTGAAACTCCTTATAAGTTTTTTTTGCACATATAGGCCCACATGTTGTTGCTTGTGAACTTTGTTTGGATAAGAAAACATGGCACATGTCAAGCCATATTTGCATGTTTTGTTAACTTTTTTTAAAGATTGACTTGTGTTCTAAAGAAAACAACTAGGTGACCTTCAAGTCCTAGTCAAATAACATATTCTAAGCCATTCATAACATGACTATCAAAAGCATAAACCTTTTTGAGATTTCAAAATAACATGTAAGGAAATATCAATTGATAAAAGGCAATGTTGTCTCTTTGTTGAATAAACATGTTTTGGTTATACTGATCAATTCAAATATTTTCATGCTCATTATAGACATTGTCCCCTACAATTGGTGAAAGACGTGGTGCAAATTACAAAAACATTGGCTAAAACACCATAACCCCATGTGGTATTGATGGTTTTGCTTTGTTGTTAATTATGTTATGTTTATTTGGTATGCTTGTTGGGTTTTCCTAGTGTTGTGTTGTGCATGTGTATGGGTTTTGATATACACATCAAATAAGTGTAAGTTAAAATTGTCTAATTTTATTTCATTGACCCATGTAAAAAAGAAGTAAATGTAAGTGTAAAATCACAAAATAGACACATACACTTATATGGGTTTACGCTCCATGTAAAATCATATAAAAAAGTGTAAACAAACAAATGGCTTAACACATAATAACACATGCAATATCACATTTCCTTTTTCTTCTTTATCTCTCCAAGGTTCAAGAAGACAATTGTGGGAGTGGAGTTCATTCAACAAAGGAAAAAAGTAAACGAGAAATGGGCTTGGATGGTAGGCATGCTTGAAAAGATGAGGGAGGGAGGTAGGAGAAAATAAAGGGTTAGATATGGAAGAATGACATCATGCAAACATGTTTTCATTGCGGTCTTGATGCATTCCTAGGTTTATCAAATAGTATTGAAGGTAAAAGACTAGTTGATTCTTGATATTACAATGGAATGCAAATTTAGGGCATGTTATCAAACGTTCACAAAAAAAGTTTTGAAAACTTTGGGATGGGAGAAGGACAAATTCACAAGCAAGGGTTTATGAAATCAATATGCACAAATCAATAAAAATGATAATTAATGTAGATTGGAACAAAAATGGTGCATGGAAGAGCCATTACAATACTAGAAAACCTGGTCCTAATCCAAAATACGCACTTCCACCCAAATTAGGCCAAGTGGAAAGGAGCTAATCCAAACCACTAACCTGTGGTTGTTCGATGGACCATTTTCACTTGAATGTTTGCATAGTGGATTATTAGTGGATTTCATAATAAACTTTAAGTGGAAACTAATGGATTTTAGTTGGCGGGAGTGGTGCATGGTGGAATCATAGTGGACACCTTGCTAGGCATTCCAAATCATGGATTTCCACTATGAATGCACATGGGTGGAAAGGGTCCTTTCCCACTCAATGTTCGGTGGAACATTGAGTGGATTAGGACCAAGTTTTCTAGTATTGCTAGCAATTCATTTCATCAAACACACCATGGCCCAAACTTGGAAAGAGCTCACCAATATCCTTCCTATAATTACTATAAGATTAACAATATTAGTTACATCAAAGTGTATAAAAGTCCCAAGACATTTAGCATGGAGTCTTAAAAATTCACAATCTTGCTAAGTTATGAATCCCACAATTTTATAAGATCATAAGTCTTGCATACAAGCTACAATTGAAAAGCTTTAAAGAGTAAAGTTTTAGCCCTTGAAAAAGCCCTTCAAATATTGTGTCACACGTTCATTTCAAAAGTGATTTGACCCCTATTTGTTGGGTTTTAATGGTCAATAGTCAAATTGTTAATTTACATTCCAACTTTCTTTTGATGCGTAACTTTAATTTTGAATCTTTGAATGGAGCATGTAAACCATTTTTGATATTTACAATTGAAAAATTCCAATAGTGTAAATAAAATCTTATTTGTTTAAATTATTTGTTATTTGCATTTTTGTCTTAAAAATTCAAAATATTGTAGGATTTTAGTGCCCAAAGTGGGAACTTGGGAATATTAAATTCATTGTCCCACATTTGTGGAAATGTGTTAAAGTCCTAAAACATTTTCCTTGCCATTCCCCCCTCATGCATTAGCTTTGGTTGTAAACCCAAGGCCAAGGTTGTGATAGGTCTTATAATGTCCCCCATGTTGATACCTTTTATTTAAAGAGGTTGTTTACAAGTGCAATTGATGACAATGTTGTTGTCATTTTACAACTTTTTGCACTATTGAAAGTTTCAACAACAACCTATTTTAGGTGAGCTTCATGTTCCTTATTATTTACCATGTTTGTTAAATTACAATCATTTTGCAATTCCTTTCATTTTCGTCATGTAAAGCATGGAACTTAGGGTTTAGGCTAAGTTCCCACATGTTCCTTTTCATCTATAATTTTTGCACATTTAAGTGATGGCATTATGGTCATCTTACAACTCATAGGATTGTTGCAAGCTTCATCAATAACTCATGTGCTCCCCCTTGTCATTTTGCTTTCATTATGGTCTTGCCTTGTCTTAAAAAACCATAGTCACCAATGAAAAGTGTGAAGTGCAATACCCTTTTGCAAACCATAATCTCCAAGGATAGTAGGTAGTATAATATCTTCATGAAGGTATTGTTAGTTGTAATTTACATTTATACAATAATTTCTTTTCATGAAATTATGTAAGTGTATTTCAAAAATATATACATGCATGTTGTGCAAGTGTAAATGCAAATCCCAAAATATTCACGACATGCAAAGTAAGTGTAAAAACTATGGGGTATAAACATAAATCATTACACAATGTGGAAGATGGTTATTTACACCTACATGCACAACACTAGTTTTTTCTTTTTTTGTTGTCAAATATGTTGTTGATTTAAAAAATAAACTGCTCGTTGATATTTACTTAGTTTCTATTGCTTAGAGATGTTTGTTGTTTTCACTACTTGTTTGTTGATATTTAATGTTTTGATTGTTGTAAGTTTATTGTTTGACATATGTTTGTGGTCTTTTGATGAACTTCATTGCTTGTTGTTTGTTGATTTAAGTTTTAAATCCTAACAAGGTCATAATCCATTACATTCATGTAATGAAATTCAATTTTGCCATGTTTTAAAAAAGTTTCATAAATTCCAAAATGCTTTACAAACATGTTTAAAGTTTTGGAAGTTTTAGCAAGTTTAAAAAGTTGAGTTGTAGTAAGTTGTAAAATGCATCAAAATTATCATGTTTTCAAATGTTTTCCATTTATTGATTTTTTGTTATTTGGAATGAAGTGCAAGGAGTTGAAACATGTTGTAGGTGGATAATGTTTGTGTTTTGCAAAATATTTCTATGATTTCAATAACAAGTTGGCCTTGCACTATGTAAACATAAATATAATTTTTGATATAAGTGTTGCCAAAATGAATTCAAAGTGCAATTTGAGGGCTAAATGATGTGTGGTTGAAAAGGTTCACATGTCATGAAAAAGCTCTTGATGAGGAAATAACTAAAACAATTTAATGATCATATATCCCATTTGATTATGTTTAATAGGAATTAGAAGCCTTCAAAGATTTGTGCTAGAAGAAATCTCCCAAAATGCAACCAATGCATTTGCAACTACATGTAATTAATTGTCATTTGCAACTAGCTCTAATTATTTTTGCAACTATTTTGCACCTTTGACCATTCTTGCAACTATGCTACAACTACATTTGCAACTAATTAATGACTTCTTCATCCTACACATTAGAATTTTATTTCATCCATCATCATGCCCATATGTCCCATTAGTTGCAAATGGAACCAAATTTAATTGCATTATTAGGGTGTCAAGATAGTCCCTAGTGGTATACATAGGTGTATTAGGCAATTTTTGAGAAATATGGGTACTTTTGAAATGTTTTATCAGGGGTATAAATGGGAAATGTTTCCATTAGTATATTATAAAGTTGTATTTAGTTTGTATTTGAGCAAATTAATTACCTACCTACCTATATATGTTTTTTTCACATACCTAACCTTACCTATCAACCTATTTACTTATATGTTTACTTGCCTATTGAGCTTAGGTTATGTAACTACTTAACATAAGCTACTTGCTTATTAATTAGTTACAATTATTGAATTAATTGATAATTAATAGTTCAAAATTATTATTTATAATTATTATTTCAATATTACTCAGTATATTACTTATTTATTTGTTTCAATATGAACTATTAATCAATTATTTATAATTAACTAGTCAATTAATTAATATTTAATAAATCATAAACAATAAATTAGTTAATCAATTAATATTTATTTATTATTTTACTATTTCATTAAAAAAATTATGAACTATTAATTAATAATGTATGATTATTATGTTAATTGGTTATTCAAATACTAATTACTGATTATCTAATATTTTCTTTACCTATTTTATTATTACAAATATTAATGAAAATTATAACTAATAAAATTTAATTTATTTAATAGATGTTAATTATTTATTATTTAATAATATAATATAATAATTTTATTATTTAAATATATTTTATAACAAATAAGTTAATTACTTACTAATTATTAATTTTTAATAGTTTAATTATTAAAATTTTAATTTGAAAAACTAAAAAATATATAAATAATAAATTATCTAATTAATTATTATTTCAGTCATTTATTTTTCTATATGAATTATGAATTAATAATTTATAGCTAAATAAATGAGTGAATTGATTATTATATAAATTTTAATTAATAATTATTTAGCTTATTAAATAGTTAGTTAATTACTTATATACATAGTTATATAATTTTAAAAATTAAAAAAAGTTAAACCTGAAAGAAATTTAAAAGATTTACCTACCTACCTACCTATTTAGTCCCACCTACACACCTAAATATTGATTTAAAATTATTTTGAAAAAAAATGCCATATGGCATATTGGTATTACAATTAAAACCATTAAAAATAGACGATGCAAATCCACCATCTATTTTTAAAACAATTTTTTTCAAACCTTTTTCATTTGTCATTATGTAAGTGATTGATTTTGATGGTAATATACAAATGACATACAAAAATAGTATATAGATGGTGAAGTATTTTGTTGACCATTGATTTCATCCACACTTGCAACTAGTGTCTTATATAACTTGTTTACTGCAACTAAGTTATTTTTAGTAACAAATGTCTTTTGCAACTAGAATATAGTTGCAAATGGTAGTTGTTTTTTTCCAGTTTTATTAGATAGTGTTGGGACTTTACAAATAAATGTCATGCACAAAAACATGTTTTGAAATATGACAAGATTTTATGCTATGAAACATATCAAGAAGAATTTACATGTTATTAAACATGTCATGGATGACTTCCATGTTTTGAAACCTACTAGAAACATTCCCAAAGGAATTACATGCTCCCAAGCATGTTGGGAAGGGCTTGTATATGCTTTAAAACATGTTGGGGTGGACTTACATGGACTTGCATGTTCTAAAACATGCCATGATGGGCATACATGCTTTGAATCATGCTTAACACATGTCAAGAAGAAATTACATGCTTTGAAACACATGCAAAAAAAAAACATGTTTTCAAATGTTCCCCTTTAAAATATGTCAAAAATGATTTAGATACTGGTTTGAAACATTCTATAAACACATTGACAAGAACTTATAGGCTTTCAAACACAATAGAAACATGCTAGAAAGGACTTATTTATTTTAACATATTTTTGGTATGTGTCAAAGCATGCAAACCTTAAATCCCGATCGACATATGTTTTTGGCATGGTTCAAATCATGTGAGTTTTTTTGGTACGCTTTACAACATGTATATTCTTTTCGCATATGTTTTTGACATGGTTCAAAGCATGTGAGTCTTTAAAGTATGCTCTAGAGCACGTAAATTCTTCTTGACATGTTTTTAACATGTTTCAAAACATCAAAGTCATTTTTAGTACATGTTATAAGGATGTTCCAATTCTTTTGGGCATTTTTTAGAGCATGTAAGTCCTTCCCAACATGCTTCAACCATATTTCAAAACATAATTTTTTTCCTTGACATGTGTTAAATATGTTTCAAAACATGTAAGATCTTTACCAACATGTTTCAAAGCATGTACAAGTCCTTCTTGACATGTTTTTGGCATGTTTTAATACATTTAAATCCTTCATGACATGTTAGGGATGTTGCAAGACACATAAAGCCCCTTTTGAGCATGTTTTGAGTTACATAAGTCTTTTTCAACATATTTCACCCATGTTTCAAGCAATTGTGTCTTTCCCAACACATTTAAAGCATGGTTCAAAACATGTACATGCCTTTCTCAACATGTTTGAGAACATGTAAGTCCTCTTCAACATGTTTCAAAACATGGAAGTCATTCTTGACATGTTTCTTAGCATGCAAAATTTTCTTGGCATGTTTCATAACATAAAATTCCATCTTGGTATGTTTCAAAACATGTTTTTGTGCATGATGTTTCTTTTTAAAGTTCCAATTCTCTAGGGGTTATACATCTTACCAAACATAACCAAATGGAAATATGGGCCCTTTGTTGTATAGCTCTCATGAAGAGAATTCCCCACAACATGTGAACCTTTTGAACTATGCATGATTTAGCCCTTTAGATTGCAACACTTATATTTTTAAAAATGTATTTATGTTTTCATAGTGCAAGGCCAACTTCTTATTGAAGTTGTATAGATCTTTTGGAAGATATAAAGTTCATCCACTTAAAACATGTTTCAACCCTCAAACATCATTCCAAATAAGAAAAAATCAATAAGTAGAAAACTTTCTATTACATGGGAGATTTGACACTTTTGAGGTATTTTATAACTTATAACTTGCTAGTACAATTCAACTTTTAAAACTTTGTGAAGTTTCCAAAACTTTAAATATGTTTCTTAAACATTTTGAAATTTATGAAACTTTTCAAACCTTGTCAAAATTTAATTTAATCACATGAATGCAATGGATTGTGACCTTGCAAACACTTGAACCTTAAATCGACAAACAAATCAAAAGCAAATGAACAACCAATTAAGATTATCAAAAGACGAAAAAAAAATTTCAAATATTAAAGTCACAACAACCAAACCAATGAATAAATAAAGCAAGTAATGGAAAAAATAAAAGTCTACAAGCAACAACAACTAATAAATAAAGATCAATGAACAATAGAAAACTAAATGACCTAATAAACAAATAAAAAGCAAGACAAAACCAATGAACAAAACAAATAAGGAAATCAAAATGAACAAAATCATCAAGCAAAACAATAAACAAAGAAAACATTGGCAAGAAAAATAACTCAAAAACAAAATAACAAACAAACAAAATTAAAAACAAGCTAAACCAACAAGCAAATCAAAATGAGCAAGACACTAATTTATGATCATTTCTATTCCTCTCTTTCAATATGAACCGTTTTTCAAACATGGTATAAACGATTGGCATTAGACATGAAAGCAACAATGACTATATAACAAAAATCTTTTAAATTGCAAATTATACAATAGATGATGAAATAAAATTCCATTTTTGTGCATTGGTTTCACCAACTCAAACATATGCATGGTTGTGAAGATAGGATGCAATCTCAACCTATGGGTTGGAGGCAATACACTTATCATTTTAGCACACGAAATTACTTCCAACAATTATTCTTGAAGGTCTTGTTGAGTTCAAGGGATTTTCAATTGAATTTAATTGTGTAATAACACTTGGGAATTGGTAAGATAAATTGTTTGGATTCCAAAATAACAAGGTGGTATGGTATGGGGGGCATCTTTCATCTAGATTCCAAACCCCAATAATCAAATATAATAATGTGTTTTGATTTATACCCAACATTTGTTTGAAAATAAAATAAAATAATTGGGAAGGATTGAAATATTTATGGTAGATGGAAGATATTCACCACTATTATCTTAATGTGAAGATCGGTGCTAGTTTTTTTTAAAGAAATATTGAACTATCATTGCACACTTAAGTAGTCACTATGTGTGCAACAAGTTCATTGGTGCCTCGTATATGTTTTCTTTCACATCCAACATGTTCACACAATTGGGAAAAAATAAAATTGCTTTCCTCATAGTGTTATATAGTTTTGACATGTGCCATTGAACAAATATTTGTAATGTACTTTTATAAAGTATATACCATTTTGAATCAATTTATGGAATTTCCAATGAAGAAAATAAATCAAAATTCAATAATTCTTGCACCATACGTTTGAAAATCAAATTACTTTGGTGCTCATTGAGGGCTTTCAAACAATACCAAGAGTGCACCCCAATTTTCCTAAAAAAATCAAAATTTAAAATTGTATTAAATTTTCAATAAAAAAAAACTCAAAATTCAATAACTCATGCATGGCAAGTCTTGAGAATTACTAAATTACCTTGGTGCACTTGTAAGGACTTTCCAATGCTACCAAGATCACACCTTCAATTTCCTTAAAAGTTTGATTTTTGATTTTTATTGAATTTTCAATGATGGAATTACTAAAAGTTCTTCAAGATTTGATATTTTTCTCCCCAAAATTTTGCTCTTTGGAAAATAAAATAAAATCTCAAAACATTTCAATGTTTCTGAAAAAAATATAATAGTGTCCAAGCTCTGCCCAATGTACTATTATGCCAACTTTTTCATTCATTTGGGTTGGGTGGTAGGCACAATGAAAAATGGGGAAAACAACTCAAGAGCATTTTATTTAGCTCACCCTTTTTAATGAGGTGTCCAACATTCCAATGAGCTTACCAAGACAACATGTAGAACCTAATGTGGAAACCTTCCTTTATAAATGATTTGTTCCAAACACATACAAATATTCTAATCATATTTTAATCAATTCTAAAACACATACAAATATTCTAATCATATATATTAATTCATTTGGTCTGTCAGTTAGTATGTGACAGGGCTTGGGAAGGGGGTTTTGTGTTCTCACGAGTTCAACGCTGTAAGCAGGACGGTGGCAGTGGATTTTGAATGAAGGTGGGCTAGCACGGGCGGGCTAGGCACGGGAGAGGGGCAGGCCGAAGAGATCAGGTTTTGACCAGGGGCTCTGAAAGTTCCTTCCCCTGACTCCGGACGGACAGTGGCCACGGACAGTTAAGGTAGTCTTGGTACATAGTTATGGGCTTCAAAATAATGACAAAGTCAAAGAACCGGCCAACGAAGTGGCAGTTCTTCCACGAAACCA
>Ga0116231_10001826_pt1 | contig 44231 bp, 31 predicted proteins | sample S1TSphgellanicum_2_FD_89695 | JGI IMG/M metagenome (GOLD analysis project Ga0116231, IMG submission 89695) | Host-associated microbial communities from peat moss isolated from Minnesota, USA - S1T2_Fd - Sphagnum magellanicum MG | ecosystem: Host-associated > Plants > Peat moss > Unclassified... | reverse complement strand
CCCGGAAAGGCAACAGAAACTCAGGACACAGATTGTGTATAATGGTTTGCCCAAGTTTTTGGGAAGATTATTATATGCTTATCTACACCCACTGTTGGGAGCTGATGAACTCAGTGGGTAGTCCTGGTAGCTCGTCACTGCCGTTTGTGATGAAGGTGATGGTCTGTCACTTTGTGAGCGACTCTCATGAGGTTATGACTGCACTCATTGTCGTGTTACCTTTAATTGTTGTTGTGGAGATTTCTCTGCAACTTCATCAATCTTCTTCTGCTCTTCAATTGTGCATGTGATTTGATCCAAAGGCTTTTGTTTCTTGTTGCAACAAACTCGGATGCATGTCTTACAACCATTCTCTTGCCATCTTACACAAAAACAGACAGCTTTTCTTGAGGAGAATGGCTGAAGGATCAAGGCTTGGCTCTGTTGCTAATACTGATCTGATTTAGATCCTACTGACAACAAACATGGTACCTTCATCTTCTCAAATTCTGGATTCTTGTGGAGGCAAATGAGTTTAGGATGCAGCAGAGAAGACACTTTCCTACTCCTGATGATCAGTAGAATGATACCTGAAGCACAATTGTATTTTATTATTGAGGGAGGTAGCTGCCTTAATCCAACCTTTCAATTCCAACTAGCTCTTCATTCCAAAACAAACAAGATCAAACATCAGTGACCATCCCTAGTATGCTTTTCAATCTCCAGCACTGCTGCGGCTGGCACAATCGACAGCCATCACCTCTGTAAAAGATAACCAGAAAGAGGCAAACCAAGCTCATTATGCCGCCAGAATCCAGAAGTACTGGGAAACGCGAAGCTCCTGAGGAAGAAAACATACAGTAGCAGCGGAGCAGGAAAAAGGTAAGCTGCCCGTCCGCTTCTTCTCCTCTTCTCTGTCGTGGTGTGTTTGCGAAAAAGTGTGGATAGCTGCTACTGCTGCTGATAGAAGATAAGTCCTCATAATTCTATCCAGAAACTTTTCATCAGCTGCTGTGGACGCCGCTGCACGTTCGAGAAGTTTGTCGCAATAGATATGCGAGCTGTTGGCAATCAATGAATCCTTTGTTGTTGTAGTCGTGATTGCAGCAAGCTCCATAGCCAGCATGAGGTTCGTTGCGGCATCGCTCCCCATGCCTGTGAATAGGCTCTCCCTGCTCTCATCGCCATTTTCTCCCTGCCTCGGGTATGTGGGAACGGGAGCAGAAGAACCGCAGCAGCAACCGTCGGTGCCTCTGAACACGTCCATTTGCTTGGTCACCACTAAAACTGGTGGCAGCAAAGATGTGCAGAGAAGAACAAGGTGCACTAGTCGTGTGAGGGTGACGGTGCGCTGCGCAGCTCAGAGCAAAGGGAACAGGATGCTCGCACTAACGCTGAAGCGCAGGGAAGTTATCGCACTCGTTGGAATCGCTGCGGAATTATCTTGGCTTTCTTGTGGAGTTGCTACAGGAGAAGGGTTGCCCCAAACAGAGCCAGCCAAGCTCTGCGACGTAGATTGCGAGAAGGAACTGGAGAATGTAAGCCCAGCGTACCGTTCTTCTACTTCCTTTCTTCTTCTTTTTCTTCTTCTGTTTGCTCTCTTCTTCGAATCCAAGCGAGGATTTTTGGTCTCTTCACTTGATTGCTGAAATGCGGAAGAATGTGTTGATGAGAACACGTTCTTTTGAGAGCTAAATGTTTCTTATCTTTTGTCTTTAGATGCCGACAACAACCACAGCTTCAGGCTTGCAGTACAAGGAAATTGAGGTTGGAAATGGACCTACTCCGCCTGTTGGTTTCCAGGTGAGCTCTGGTCCCGTTGTGAAACTAAGAAAATGAGTATTATTAGGTGCATGCATGAAGATCATCAACCCAAGGTTTGCATCGGGCTGCACATTTCTCATTTGATAGGCATCATGACCTAAGTGTTCTTGGCAAAGCAGTCATGTCTTGCAGTTTGAGAAATGGGGTTTGGGGTTGTTCTCTGCATTGGCAACAGGTTGCTGCTCATTACGTTGCCATGGTTCCTTCTGGCAAGGTTTTTGACAGGTTCGTTCTTCTGTTCTGCATCTTGGGAAAAGCTTTTCTTCCTCAAATCCAATTGCCATCATTCCTTCTGATCTGACGTTTTTCACTGTTTTGTTCTTTTTTTCTGTGTCTTGTCAAATAGTTCTTCCTCAAGTCCAACTGCCATGAATCCTTTGGGCAAGGTTTTTGACAATTTTGTTTCTTGTTTCCTGCATCTTGTCAAAAACTTCTTCAACAAATCCAATTGTTCAATGTGTGTCTCTTGGCAAATTCTTAGAAAAAATTCATCCAGCTACAAATGGCTTGCAGGTGCCAAGAATCTAGGTTAGCTAACTGCTACTGCAGGGATGTGGTGAGATATTGCAAAAGGCATGTCTGTGCTTTTTGCTTTCACATAGTCATACAGAGTGTGGAAACCAAATATAATGGCTTTGAGAACTATATACAGAGGAAATATCAGCAGTCCCATTCTGTTGTTATGACGATTACAAAGTCTCTAGCTGTGAAACAACAGCAGAGACATCTAGGCTTTGTAATCATCATCACAAGCAAAGACACAGCAGTCATTCTTCGGTGTAGTTGGGACATGAACAAGACAGGCTTGTAGATTGCATGGCTCTGCTGGAGGCACATTTGCTTGAACACACATCCAATGTTTTTATCTGGTATTTCACATACAAATCATGTTGGTACTGTGGTACAGTTCATTGGATAAGGGAGTGCCATATATTTTCCGAGTGGGTGCATCTCAGGTCAGTTACTTTCTTCCATATTCCTCTGCATCGGGTGCAGTCTGTTTTTCCTGTGCAGCATTGAATTTCTCTCTTATTGCTCTGCATTGAAGTGTGTTATCAATGTAGAGAGAAATCTTGCTACAAGTGGCAGGTTGCCACATTTCCTTAGTCATGTGTAATGATGCCAGGCACTGTTAATGATTCCCTTCCTCCTGTACAAGGTAACAGGTGATCAAGGGTTTGGATGAGGGTATTCTGAGCATGAAAGTTGGTGGGAAACGGCGATTATTCATTCCTGGGGAGGTACAAGTCTCATTTATCTCTCATTTACAGAGAAATGTGCATCTTGCTGTTATGTAGAATCCATGGAACTGTCTGTCTGTATTGACAGTGAAACTCATAACATCTTGTGATGCAGTGTGTAGAAAAACTCAGGAGCTCGATATTCATAAAATTTTGTAATGGGAGAAGAACAATCACCAGAACCTGCAAACACTCATCACTCAACTATGAAAATCTCAGTTACAACCAGCAAGTAGTCAAATTGACTTCTGAAATGAAAGATGCAAAAGGAAAAAAAATTACATCAATGTTCGTTGCTTGAAATCCTTTGCAATCAAATCAGATATGTCAGTTGTTGCTTGGATCCATTACAATATGTGGATATCTGTTGGTTGTGCACTGATGATGAGATTATTGTTGGTATGGCAGCTAGCATTTCCAAAAGGACTCAGTGCTGCAGCTGGAAGACCAAGAGTAGCACCCAGTACTCCAGTAATATTTGATGTTCAATTATTGTACATACCTGGTGTCTCAGACTTTGATGAGTAAAAAGCTGATGACAAAACCTTCAGGATGACAAACAAATCAGCTCACTACCCAAGTAGTGTATTCAAAGATCACCTTTTTCTTAACAATGATGTTATACAAATCGTGCAGATTCTCTTGTTATAGCAAGATTGTGGAACTCAAACCAACTGTGCAACAATTTTTGTAAAGCCTGGACTTGCCTGGTTACACCTCACTACCAGGAAGCAGGCACCTCTCCTGCTAAGGTATGTCTGTATACCTCACTTTGTTTTTATTGCCTTATTTCAAACTTTGACAAAACATTGCGTCTAACAGGAATCAATGACTTTTTTTTCTTCTTTTTTTTAATACTTTATTTCAAACTTCGACAAACCATTGTGTTTAACAGTAATCAATCATACTTCCATTCTTTCAATTCATGCTCGCTTAAAGGAATTTGCAATTTTATTCTAGTGGCAATGGTAACATTGGAGCTGGTATAGTGACAAGCATACTTTCAATACCTTATGCATCAATTTGCAACTGTTTTTTTAATTTGAATTCAATTCAATTCAATCAGAATTGAATTGAATTTTGAATTGAATTTGAATTTGAATTCCAGTATTTGAGTTCAATTTAGGAATTTGAACTCGATTGAATTTTGAATTCAATTCAATGTTATTCAATAGTTTCATTCAAATAGGACTTAATTTCCACAGAATCAACTCATTTTTTTCATCATTTTCATTGTTGCTGTTGGTGTATAGCGACATGGAGCCCAAGCAATTAAAACATTGAAATATGAACACTGAAGTTGTTTGGAATGACCTTGACAGACATTATTGTCTAATTCTTGCCCTGAGGTTTGACCTTTAGTTAACCAGTAGGGTTTTTCAATTGCGAGTTTAGCCAATTGGTAATGATATTTACTTTAGTTTGGTTTTCTATTCTAAATAACATCAAACACAAAGAATCAAACACGTTACCACTAGCAAGGTGGCCATGAGTCCTAACCATTTTTATCAAAAGAGATTGATGATCACCTTGCAGCAGGTCCTCTTTTTGGGGACACACATACACCCCACAAGAAATTTGGTCTTCCATTGATTGTACAGTCAAGCCAAGAAAACTTGCCGCAAAAATCAGATTTGATGAGGTCCTTGCAGCAGATCCTCATCTGCAGATATTCAAATGCATACCAAAAAACTTGGTGCTTTTGCATCCAATGCATTGTTTGTACAATCAAGCATAGACACTTGATGAAAAAAACAAGAATTTGATGATCACCTTGCAACAGCTCATCTTTTGCAGAGATAAAAGTGCATTCCACAAAAGATTGGCCTTTCTTGATTGTACAATTGGGCAAAGAAAACTTGATGCAACAAAGACATTTGATGCTCACGTTGCAGGAGCTGAGATATGGATGCATTGGACAAAAGATTGGTCTTTTTTTGCTTTTGACTCCTGTTTGTACAATCAAGGGAAGGACCTTGACACAGAAAAGAGATTTTAATGATCACCTTGCAGCAGCTCCTGTTTTTTCAGAGAGATATAATTGCACCCCAGAAAAACTGGTCTTTCATTGACTATATAATGAAGCACAGAAAACTTGATGCAACAAAGAGATTTGATGCTCACCTTGTGGCAGCTCCTCTTTTTGCAGAGATAAGAATGCATCCCCCAAAAAATTGTATTTTTTCTCTTTCTCAAAACTCCTGGTAGATCAATCATGTTGGGGTATTTTTGTAGCATAAATGATTATGATAATGCTGTGACATCATCTTTCCAAGTTTCTGCTGGTGCAGGGCACACTTTTCTTCTACAACCCTTGAAGAAAAGCTTATTTGTTCCATTCTGTAAAGCTTGTTTGTTCCTGAGTGCTGAGAGCCAGCTCTCTCAAGACCTTATTTGTTCCATTCTGTAAAGCTTGTGTGTTCCTGAGTGCTGAGAGCCAGCTCTCTCAAGACCATAAACAATGTTCAATAGGTGCAGCCACATGTGACAGCAATTTTGCAGGAAATGGGGTCACAATCTGTGTGTCTCATGAAGAATGATTGAATGATTACATTGCAGCAGCAGATCAAATCTCTTTGTTCAAGGTGATCACAATCCGACTTTCTGAAGAATGATTGACTGATCACCTTGCAGCAGATTACATCTCTTTGTTCAAGGTGATCACAATCTGGCCTTCTGAAGAATGGTTTAATGATCACCCTGCAGCAGATCAAATCTCTTTGTTCAAGGTGATCACAATCAGGTTTTTCACGTAGTAGAACCAGATGGTCTGAATCCAAGGGAGATGGCAATCAGCAATAGAAACAGCAACATAAGATCTCCTCCTGGCACAAGCCTGGTGGATTTCACCTGCTTGCTTTGATGATGGCTGCTGTGACGGTATTTCCAAGCCAAAACAGGAGGCAATACACCAAATAAGAAGCAGTTCGCATAAACTCCAGCAAACTTGAGTGCAGTCGCAAATGCTGTGGGACAGATGATTGCCACAGCTACCGAAGGTCCAAGTGCCATAGCTAATGCTGCCATCCTCCTTTTGTCTTGCCACCAACACTCTTCCAGACTGAACACATTCTGGTTTGTTGTCCCCGACACTGATTTCGCAGAGCTCATGAAGAGATCTGCAGTATCCATCAGCTGTTTAGGAAAACTCAAAGCATATCCAATGAGAGTGGTTCCCAGTGCACTGAATGCAAATGCTTGCACAGCAGGTGCTGCAAGAGAGCTTGTGGAGAGAAGGAGCTTGATAGGATCCAGAATCTTGCTGCTGGGCAACAACTGTGGAGGAGGTGCAAGAGCTAATATAACTGCATTCCACACCAAAACCATTGCTAATGGTATTGCTCCGCCACAGAGAATTGCATTGCGAGCTTCTTCAGGTTTTCCTCCAACAACTTTGCACACCAACGGTGTGATAACATGGAAACTTAATGTCAAAACAATGAGTGGAATTGCAGAAAGAACAGCCTGCAGGGTCAAGGAGGTGCCATAGCTTGTGGAGGAGGATCCACTTCCAGGCATCATCATCATCATCATCATCAATTTCTCACGCTTTGCAGAAATACCAATCCCCACAAGACTTGTGATTGCCACAATCATCAGACTGCAAAGAGCTCTGTTGAGAGAATCCATGGCTTTGAAGGGAGCGAATGCCAACATTGCCATGACAATGCCAGGGCTCAAGCAGCAAACCAAAACTTGCGGCAAAGGAGGCAACCAGCATGCAACAACTGATCCAAGGCCTGCAATGCATGCTACCAAGAGTGCATAGATGAGGAGAGCATACACTGCAGATACAACAATGCCACTTCTTCTGCCAAGAGTGTATACAGCCAATCCAGTAAAGCTCACTTCTTCTCCTTTCTCCAACATCACTGCAACAACCACAGAGGTTTTTGTAAGAGCAGAGTTGAGATTCACAAATTCACAAAGAGAATTTTCTCTCCCAGTCAATGTCAGGTGAAGAAAACAACGAAAGAAAGTGGAAGAAACTTGCCTGCATAACTGAGCTCCGCCACCAACAAGATATCTGCCATGACATAAGCCCATGCAGCAACGATGGCAGCACTTGACGGAAGCAAACCTGCTTGCAAAGTAGCTGCAGGAAGCCCAAGAATGCCAGGCCCGACTGCAGTTCCCATGATTAACCCAACCGCTGATGCCAATCGATCACGCCCACCGATAGCTGCAAAACACAAAACATCACACCCATCTCCTTTTCTGCTTCCAGAATTGCTACAAGCAAGCAACAAACAAACAAACACATGGGAAAGAAAAACGAAAGAGACGTACCTCCTTCCCGTTCCTGCAACGTAATACCTGCAACCTCTGGTTCATCGTCTCCAGGAGCAAACTGACAACGAGCTGGGGGGCGACAAAAGCTTCCTCTACCTTCCCGGAGGGACCAGCTTGTAGGTTTCGTTGTCTGGAATCGGTTTACAGAAGAGACTGCAATTGCTGGAAGTGATGGGCGTGGTAGCAACAACAGGCGACAGAGGCAGCTGGGAATTGCTGGTTGGTTGCCCACGACAGTCGAGGCAGAGAGAGGCATAGAGTGCGCCATGGTGCACACCATCTGCTGCTGCTGCTCCTCGAGTTCGAAGCCACTAAACCACTCAGAAATCCTTATCAAGTTCACAAAACACATAATCGACACAATACTACTGTGCGTGAGTGCCTACCCTAGGATTGATTGCTTGCTTTCCCATCGTGGGCCAGGACATTCGAGCATTCGGATGCACTTTCCCACAAATTTCCTCGCGGGTTTCCTCGAACTCCCGCGACTCCCGGGACAGCACCTTCGTGGGCACCACATCTACCAGACGCATGCATTCTTTGAAATCCTGCACACTGAAGATAGCATGCTCTGGTATTCACTGAACCAGGTGAGCCCGAATGGTTGCATTGTCTGTTCATGACAAGTCTAGACATATATATATGACTTCCATCTGTTGGTTTTATATTGTGTGGTCAGGTCCAAGAGCAACATTAGAATTGGAGGATATGAATGCATCAAAAGGAGACAGCCTCAATACTTTTGCATGCTGTTCTGACTCAACTTACACACTCTGTAGCAACCTGGCATGCAGGTTCTGTTGAGCTCTTTGTTGTAGTGACAATAGTGTTTTGACATGCCCTACTGTAGGAGTTTTCAATGATATGTGTAACTGCAAAAACCAATATAGAGTACCTATGCAGAGCTGCTACAACATTTCGGTAATGGTGATAACAGAAAGAACTTTTTGGAAAATGAAGGAGCTGGTTCTGGGAAGCAGGCTCTCCTACACGAGCAAGCAGTGATCAACAGAACCACTGCTCAGGTACCTAACCTTTAAGCCTGGGATACAAAGCTTGCAATGGACACCGGCATTGTGTTAGATGTGACTTAAAGTATCAGTTTCACTGTCTTTCTTCAGACTGCAGGACAATAGTCATTTAAGACTCTGCAACTGCTTCACCATCCATGATAATCTAGCAGGCTAACCTGGGATGTTCCTTATTTGGGGAATTTATATCATGCTGATTGTTATCAGTGTCTGTAGATGGAGTCTATTATTGGTCAGGTGCATGGAGCATTCAACAGCTTGAGATTTCAGCAGGTCCACATCCAAAGACATATCAACTAAAATCAGTTCTATTTGCTGGAAACTGTTCATGGGTGTATGAAGGATCCCTTCACCACATTGCTGTCTTCTGGCTGCAATTTTCTCACCAACTGATTTGTTGCAATATGATCAAATCTGCAGCTCCAGATCTCTCACTGGTCAGTTGTACAGAATGTATGTGACATACCAAGCCTTGCAGCTTCAAGCTTTGTCTAAAGGCCAGTTGACTAAAAGGATCAACAATCTTACCTGCCATGTAATCTGACTAGTCCAAAACTAGTCAGATTACTTGCACAATGCTGAGTTTTAAATGAAAATCAAGTCTCACAACAAAGCCTCTGCAGATGCAGCGGAACACCAGTGTTCTACTGTGTCCCCTTCTCTTAATATGGAGAATACTAGAGCTCCCTCTTTGTATTGTGTTCCCAACCTGAGGGATGTAAATGGTATCACATGATAGACGGCCATTAGTATTCATAAAGAGGTGATCATGTTTCTGCCAAGAAAGAAACAAGCCAAATGTAAATTTATTGTGCTGAGGTGTTAATGATGAAAGAAGAATTGAGGTTTGAGTCAAACAGAGTGATACAGGTGAATAGTGTGCTGAATGCTATTCAGCAGAGAAAGTCACCAGCCACAGTTATCATCACTGGAGTGGCCTTCAACACTGGCAGGTAGTGCTGTTTCTCTGCAGATGTGGCTTAAAAGTTGAATGAAATTTGATGTGCTGATGACACCAATGAAGCCTTTCTCCTGAATCACAAACTCAAACAGGGGATATAGCTGCCATCATGTTTGGGTTGATGTGTGGCAAAGCTTATGATTGATGATTCCCAAGTATACAATAAGATTCCCTGTAAGTGGTGAATTTTTTATTTGATTGTATAGAGAAAGCTGCATTCCTGGACATTGGAGAATGTAATGAGGTCAAAGCTCTTCCTTTCAAAACATTCAAGCAGAAAAATCACAGTGCAAAATCGCAATTCAAGAAGTCCCATCTAAAATGACTATTGAATCTTCATGCCTCCATGTACACAGATGGCACTGGTTCCTGTAGTCAGACATGTCCATGCCACTGGAGAGATGCAAACTGGGAAAGAGCAAAACCAGACTCTCTCCCAAAGTTCTTCTGCAAATACAAATCTGTAAAGTAATGATGGTCTCTTGTAGTGCCCATGTGCAGAATCTTGACCACTATGAGATGGCAGCAGAAGCTCTCACAAGAAACACTGACTTTCAAGCTGTATACAAACATGCTTGCAATGGAGTCATATTGCCTCTCCTCTTGAGTGCAAAGTCCCAGGAACTCTAAAGAAGAACTTCCAAATCTCCCGAACATTTGAGGACCCATCAGCAAAATCTGCTACCAGATGTGCCTCCATAACACCTGCTAATGCAAAATTTCCACACAATTCATCTTGCTATACTGTGACATGAGAGGGTTCACAAAAAACATCAACAAAAGTCTACAAAAGAGGAAACTTCTGACACCTCTACATACAAATCTGTTCTGATTTGGGTAAATGAAAACAAAAAGCTGGTTCAAGTGCTATATTGGATGTTTTTTACCATCTTCTTCAATAAGGTGCTTAAACTGGCGGGTTCCTCCGCCTACACCAAAGTAGTGTTTCTTCCCTGCACAATACACCACTCCATGGGGAGGTTGTAGACACTGCTGGGGCCCAAAACCATGAACCCAAAAACTTGAGTGAGAAATCACTAGATTGTCAGGAATCGTGAATAATGTGCAAGCACTTTTGAAAGCAACCTTGCATAATTAATGTCTGAGATCATCAAAAGTATGCAAGCACTTTGTGAAGAAAGAAATAGGGTGTAAGCAAGCAACCTTCTTAATAAGCTCATAAAGCTTGGGAAGTGATGCCATTGAGTAGACTGTCTCAGACATTAAGATAATGTCATATCCTCCTCCTTTTCCCTGTCGTGTTGGAGCTCTGCTCTTTCTGTCAGGCCCTCTCTCACAAGTACAACTTGATGACAATCGCTTTGTATCTGAACTAGTTGAGGAGTCACTACTATTACCACTTGCAGTGTTGCTTTTGTCATTGTTGTGTACATCCTGCTCATCCTGCTGAGTAGTGAGTAGATCACTTCCATGTGTACATGAAAAGTTCTCCAAACCGCCATTTTTCATGGGATCCATTTGAGGTGAAGCAGAAGACTGTGCCACTGAAAGGAGGGTATGAACCTCTCCCCAGTCACCGGCATAGTAGTGGAGATCAGGTGCAATACTGATCCTTTTGTTGTTGGCAGTGTCTCCATCAGAGTTAAGCTTTGCTAGTTGAGATTTTGCTTTCTCAAGATTAGCATTGACATTGTGTATTGTCAGGTTTCTCAACACCTCTGCATTGAAATCTTGAAAGTGAACACTCGATGCTCCCTGAACCAAGGCACATATAAAATTCACAGAATAAAGCATCAGAATTGAGAGCAACTGGATATGAAGGAATGCACACTTCTGAGGAAACTGAATCTTAACACATCGCTCAATGCTTAACAGGAGATGCCTGCAACACAAATCATGATATTCTTCATAACTAAGTGTGCATGCAACAGGTGGATCACATGTAATAAAATACATAGAACTCACAGGACTGCACCTTTATGCAGGCAAGGATGCCTGGTAGGCCATGCCCACATCCAAGCTGTTCACAGCAACACAAAAAAGAGACTTATGAAACAAATTCACAGCACATAAAAACCTGAGAAAAACAGGCTGATCAGTTTTAACCAAACACTCTATGAAACTTTTTAAATGCACACTGCCAACTGCAACTCATATTCTTCCCTTAAGAAGAAAGCATAAGCACATTCTTCAGCAAATCTCTTTTAAAAAATGGACAAGTCCAAGATTTTTTTCACATATATTCATACCTCAAGTACATGTTTTCCTTCAAATGACAACTGCCCATCCTTGATTTCTCCATTCAGTGTTTCAACAAGGTCAATTGTGCATTCCCAAAGTTTCAAACCTCCTGTTGAATTTACACGACCACAGCTTCAAAGGCTGTAGATCAGCAATAATTTGAATGAAATTGAAGAGCAAGTAAAAATGTGTCATCAGAGGTATAATACCTTCATACTTTCCTGGAACCAAATCTGTGTTTGCTATCTCAAACAAATTGGTACTAATCACCCGCCCCTGCCACACACAACAAATCAAAAATCAAATGTGAGCAAACAGAGAAGAAAACTCAGTTTGTGATGTTTGTCTTCCACCTTTCCTTAATAACTGTGATAGAAAGATATAGAATCTGTCCCACAAAGTCAAAATCTTGTCAAAAATGCTCTCTCCCTCTTCTCTATGAAATTGCAGAGGGATGTCTCCAACACAATAATTCGAACATGAACATGAAACAAAGTGCAGTCATAAAACCTTATGAGACTCACTCACAAAGTGTTAGACCATATCATCTTCATCACAAAACATAGCAGTGACAAGCTGCCATGACTACTACCCATTGACTTCATCAGCTCCCAACACTGAGTGTAGGTAAGCTAATAAAAATCAGCTCAAAACTTGAGCCAAACCATGATTATACAAAATCTGCATTCCTGAGTTCCAGTGGAAGTCAAATTTTCTGTAAGCAATGGGAAGAGTTGGAATTGTGAGCTTGGCTCAAACTTGACAGACATGGCTCATCTCTCCACACTCTGTACTGCACAACCAGGTATGCAAAGGATAATAATGCAAGATAGACATCTGCACCTTCAGTAGCGTGAGACCTTCCTTTAAGACAACAGTTTCTGATACAAATGGTCGAAAGTTGGCAATCTGTACACACATACAATATACACCTGCTGATCATAAATCAAAGTTTTGAAAGAACTCCTCATGCTCATCATCATCCTCAGAAACCCAAACACAGATCATTTCCACGCTCATCCTCATACTCAGAAACCCAAGCACAGATAGTTTTCAAGGTCATCCTCAGAAACTCAAGAACAGATTGTTTTCAACCTCATCCTCATCCTCAGAAACCCAAGAAAAGATTGTTTTCAACCTCATCCTTATCCTCAGAAACCTGAGCACAGATTGTTCTACCTTATGAAGAGTAGCAGAAGGAGAAAAACTGAATACAATGTGACCTCACTGTGTTTGTTCAGAAATTGGAACAGGATGGTTGTGACAAAACCTTTTTGAGGATTCACATTTCCTCATTCACAGATTTCATTTCCAATTGCTATCTGCTCTCTCAACCATGCTTTCTGTTGCAGAAGGATATGTGCATTCTACCTGGCAGGAGGGCATTTTTGCTAGCTGACTGACCTTTGCAGGGAAAACCTCTACAGATAGTGGTGGAGGTGGCAGAATCCATTGCTTGGTGGTGATTGCAGAAGCATCCTGTCTCTTCTCATCTTTCTGCAGCAGCTAACAAGGCATCAAGGCAGGAAGTTAAAAAAAGAGTTCAACGGCCCCTGGCTCTCATTGGTTGTTTCCTCGACTTCTTTGTTGGATCTACAAACGTTCACACCCAGCAAAAAGAGAGCAAAACGATCATGTAACTCTTGGTGATGTCTTCGTTACATGACTCCATGTTGAGAAACCTTCAAAAAACAAACTTGGCGAGAAGAAGGGAAGGGAAGCCTTACCTGAGTCACAGGTGAAAGTTGTGCTTCTTGTTGTTGCACTGCAAAGTTGAAACGGAATTGAAGTCCTTCCTCCATTATCATAGCCCACTTTACCCACTCGATCTGAAGATCGAAACGAAGCCCGCCTGGGCGGCGACGACACGGGATGGCATCAAGAACAGAAGAATATAGTCTTGCTGCGAACAAAGCCTTAGATTCTAGCTGGGTTTTAGGGTTCCATGGTTTGGAGGCAAAACGGTGCTCTTGAAGACAAGAAGATCAGGATCCATCAGAAGAACAAGCAAAAACAGATCAGGATCCGTCAGGATCCATCTTCTAATGCTGCTGGCAGTCCCAAATCTTGCAACAGATGCAAAACATCTGTCCAGACCCACGCGATCCGAGTCCTACGACATTGCATGCTCTACTTCAAGCCGTTCTGCTTGCTGCATAGCTAGCTGTTTTGTACACACATCTGATAATAGTTTTTGTCGAGTTTTGCAGAAGAATTTGAGGTATTGCAGCTGCTGCTGCTGCTGCTGCTACTTTGAGGTTTTTGAAAGTAGGGAAAATTGTTCAAGTAGATGACAGTAGAAGAAGCCAGTCATCCCTGAACAGTTCCCCCTCCGCCTTGCTGCTCCCCCTTCTGCGCAAGACACAAGCTCCTTCATGATAACGAAAGTGTGGATTCAACCACACATGCATGGGATCCATTGCAACCGTGCATGTTCAGTGTTCAACTCATCCACTGTGGTTCTTGAATAACTTGTTGAGTTTGAGTGCATCTTCAAAGCTGGAGATCCACATAGGGGTGGATCAGGGTGGATCTTGCATCCTCTTCCATTGAGAAAGAGGGCTAGCTACCAAAGGTCACTGTTCTGGTGAATGGGATTGAAGAGTGCAGTTTTGGTCTTGCGCTTAAAACATGTGGAGATTGTCATCTTCCAGGGGCAAACAGAGGTACACACATCTTGGTTTACATGACAGTGCAGCTGCACTTGCAGTCTGGTTTTTCCCTCACCGGCAGAATGGTCAGGCTCTCGAAAGGATTACCCCCAAAAGAAGAAATGGGGCAAAGGATTTCTCACATATCTCCTACCTGAATATATCACAGGTTTGTAAGCACCCAAAGCATGAAAGCATCAAGTGTCCTGATTGTCTCCTCCAGTAAGATTGGATGATCGGAAGCACCCAGTCAACTTCTTGCATTGTGATGTATGGCAGTCCCAGGGTGCTGAACCCCAACTTGTGAAGCAACAGTCCCTTGGTGGATGAATTGCATCACCAGCATCTCTGAGTGTCTCTTGCACTTATCAGCTTGGACCTGACATTGAACCTCCTAATCCCAAATTGCCTCAGTGTCCTTGCCAGCATTGACAATGTGTCTGCACATCCCCAATTTACCATGCTCTGGCTGACAAACAATCCATTATGTTTTTGCCCATGTCCCTCCACTGGTCAAAATGCTAAAGACTAAAACAAATGCTTTAGGATACACCTCTGTTGTTTCTTCCAAACCCTTAGACATTTCTTGAATATGTTTCAACCATGGGGAATCGGATGCACAAGCCGAACAACTACCAAATCGTAGTTATCAGTATTCTCAAGCGCCTTCGAGAACTCAATGGCTGTTGCATCACTGAGTTGTAGCATCCTCTTTCCTCACTGTCCTCTGAGGCAGACAACCTTAACACACCTCCCAGTTTTCGTATGAACCATGAACTATCAAGGAATTCACTGGTCATGCTTTTGTGCAAGATTATAATGAGCATAGTAAGATTTTACATCAGCAGTACTCACAGTGCAGGTTGTCAACTATATCCCTCCAGTGCAAATTAGGAAGCTCTGTGAATAGTGAGTAAACATGATGACTTGGACTTCTGTCAGATCTAAGAGTTGTTGCCATCATTTTGTCAAGCTTCAACAAAGTTTTGCATACTAAATGACACCTGCTATTCATAGGGAATAAATCCATCAGTGACTATCAGAATGTGTGACTGTACGCAGAAGCATACCTCCTACACAAGCGTACCTCCCACATGTTTTTGGACCCCCATATTGTGCTTGATATGCTGCTAAACTTGTTGACTGTAGGGGGTCCAGATCAAGGTCCCCCTGAAACCCACATCCTTGAATTCTGACACTTGGTGCAGAACCAAAAAGTCAACCTACACAACAGTCATTGCAAACTTGCCAAGGAGTGGCATGTGGAGCCTGAATGGCTTCAACCATGTGAATCAAGCTAGCAGACACAATGGCTACAAACCCTGGGCAAAAGCAATGGGAGCACTTTGATGCCAAACAAATGAGGCCCTCTGATTCAGACAAAGACCATTAGAGGGAAGAACTTAGTTTTGTTGGCACCAATCCTTCTCAAAGAACATCAACCCTGGCAAAGATCACACACACACACCGTACGTGTGAGCCATTGTGGCCTAACAGAAGCACAATATGTTTTGTTGAGCTTTGAGTTGAATGGGTTGGGTACAAACCAAACATCAAGAAAATGTCCTGACTACTGTGCTCTACCCTATTTGCTCTTCTTTCTGATGGTAAAGTTGCTTCTCATTGAATCAACTGTTCTGTGTTCACATATAGATTCCATATAATTGTAGCAAACTCTTGAAACAGGACGTGTGCTCTTGGAAAAATCACCTATAAACCCTTGTTTCCTCACTGTGGTTGTCAGCATGTGACAGCTGATTTCCCACTTCAATTGGGAAGAATTTGCAACTTCCTTAAAACTGTTATGTTTGTGAGAAGACAGATATGCTCCTACTCTGATATATGTTGACAAGTCCGTTGCATCAAAACACAAGATAAGAACTTTGCTTTCATCACTGCAAAAAATGGAAGGTACACATTCATTCCTAACCCTAACCCTAAAGCTCAAATCCCAGTTGAATAGCATAGTCCTCAAGATCTCATCACCAAAGCAGTCTCCTCGGTCACCATTTTGATGATTTTCCTTGCTTCTACAAATTACTGATATGAACTTTTGAACAAGTACTTGATCTCAGTATCATTCAGTGTTCACAATTTGCCATTGTGTTGGGCAGTCAAGAATAAGGCCTACCTATCAAGTTGCAGTGAGGAAAATCACAGAGCTTGGCTACCATAATCGTTATCAAATTGTGTATAGCGTATTGCTTGCAAGTGTGCAGAAGGTCGGGTTGTCTTCAGTGCAAACATGACATCATCAGATGTTATAGGTCCAATCTGTGGCAACTCCACCTCTCTGCTATTATTCTCTTCTCTTTTTTCAAGGATGGCCATTACACGCCTGAGAGGTCTCATGGCTGCTTCTTTGCATACAATTCGTATATCAGATCCTGAGTAGCCCTCTGTGCCCTCCACCATTGCATTAAAGGGGAGCTCAACTCCATTGGATTGTGGAAGCAGCAGCTCTTCAAAAATTCCTCGACGAGCTTCGGCCTCTGGCAATGGGACAAGGATGCGTTTCTCAAGGCGCCGAAGCATGGCACTGTCCAACTGCCAGGGAAGGTTTGTTGCTGCAAGAACAAACACAAGCTCATTTGATTTTGTCAGTCCATCCATCTGTACGAGAAGCTCAGTCTTGAGCCGCCGGCTTGCCTCATGCTCACTTGAACCTTCTCCTCTCTGGCTGATTAGGGCATCAATCTCATCCAAGAAAATGGTGCTTGGTGCCAGATGTCTTGCAACCTCAAACAGGACTTTCACAAGCTTCTCAGAATCACCACGCCATTTGCTGACAATTGAAGAAGCAGAGATGTTGAAGAAGGTGGTTTTGCATTCTGTTGCCACTGCTTTTGCCAGCATTGTCTTGCCAGTCCCTGGCGGTCCAAAAAGCAGGATGCCTTTCCAAGGAGTCAACAGACCTGTGAAGTATTGTGGATATTTGATAGGCATCACCACTGCTTCCTTGAGGAGGCGTTTGGCATTTTCTAGACCCTTGATACTGCTCCATTGCACATCAAGGTTTCCTCGCACTATATCCCGGGTTATGCTCTCAGCCAGCTCTCGCATCTCAATGGTTGCAAAGTCTGGCAATGCCTTCATCCATGGCTCTTTAGGTTTCTGAATGCCTCTGCCATCATCCTCTGCGGTTCCTGCTGCTGCTGCTGCTATTCCCCCATTAGCTTGATTCAAGAACTTCTCATATGGGGCCGATTCTCGAGCCTTTGGTTTGGTGACCACAGCACCACCGTTGTTTGCACTATTGTGCACCAGCTGGGGTTCTGAGTTGCTGATGACATTTCCAGCTGCTTCAAGATTCTTGCTACTTGGCTTCCTTCCAAACCTGGTTTCATATGCATCCTTGAAATCGTCAAACAACCATCGTGTTTCTGCAGGCTTTCTATCAACAATGCTGGTGCTATTGGACATTCTGTGGCTAAAAACTAGCCTGTTCTCTTTCCCAGAGCAGTTCGTGAGGGAAAGAAAAAGGGATCGAGGACAATCCCGTGTTGCACAATTCTTCAAGATGTAAGAAAACTCAACTTCCAAAACTCCCACCACTTCAAACCTGATCTCTGAAGATTAAACTGCACCTCCTCTTCTTCTTTCCGTCTAGAGATTCACACTCACCACCACCACCACATGAAGAAAAGTCCTGTTCTCCTTGAGTGTTTTTTCGATCTGAAACCAATGCATGCAAAAAATTTCTAACGGAGGAAAAACAGTTCAGAACCCAGATCTGAGTTTCAGCTAACCAAAACTCTAAAACCCGAATCCCAACAGATCCACTACACCCAAGTTTTCAAGATGCGCGAAGAGAAAAGATTTCGATTCTCTATTCCCACACCCCCGCCCCCGCAACAGCTATCAGAGAAGACGAAAACCTAAACCACAGAAATATCTTCAGAGAAAAGATTTCGATTCTCTCCCCAGCCGTCCCAAAACAGAATCTCTCAAACCCAAAAAGCTTCTAAAAAATACTAAGGTCAGAGATCCAGATGTACATTCAGAAAAACTCGAAAAGGACAAAACAAAGCACCACCCAAAACTCTAGTCCTCAGGGAAGAGAACAGCAACAACAACAACAAAATTCTGTCACACAAACACTAATGCTATTATTGGACCCACCTCAAAAGAGCATCGAAAAACGTAAGGCAAGAAAGACAGAAGATCAACACCAGCCCTACATGAGGAACCTTTGCTCCACAACTTCTTCTTCAACATATGGCAATGATGACAACATCAACAATAATGACCACAATATTAATCAACAATTTCAACATCAACAATGGCCATGACAATAATCAACAATTTCAACAACATCAACATCGGCCATAACAAACAACATCAACAACAAAAATTGTGTGTGTGTGTGTGTGTGTGTGTGTGTGTGTTGGGTGGGAACTTGGAAGTGTACATATGTAGAAATGTGTCATCATTTGAGTGCGTGATGTTTACAAAAATTATTGGTGTGTGCTCAAGTTATGGGCCTTGTGGAGATCTTTTTCTCTCTTGAAAAGTTATTGTTAAATATTGATGTTTTGGGTATATGCAGGCCCAAATTCTACAACTCCAAAGCAATTTTCACAGGCACTTCACTCTTGTCGTTCAGTCCCCTGAGAATGCCTAATTTCGTCCATTGTCAATGTGTTCTAGTGTTTATCAATGGCATTACAGCAGATTTTTTTGTAATGTTAGCGATGGTACTCTTTGAAAATCAAGACACGCACCTTTTTCAGAACTTTTGCAAAGAGAGGATCATGATTGGAAGAAGTCATCCTGAAGCAAACAGAGCCAGAAATGATAGCACAATTGCAGAAAGATGAACAGACAATTAACACCATGTGACCACTTAGTATAGAGGAGGTGTCAATACACCATATCAACACATAACCAGAGGCTTATTGCACTTCTTTTGTAAACAATTTGAAAATACAATCAAAAGCATTATTTCTGATAATCCGGGAGGAGTTTTATTGAAACAGAAAGTCGAGAATTAACCATGGAGTTGATGGCCCATGCTCACTAAATCCAGTTGGAATTCTCAAATTGTACCAAAAACCTCCTCAAAATGATTGTGAACATACTGACCCACCTGCTCAATTTGAAATATTGTCAAACACATCTCTTTACACTAGTGAAGGTTCAAAATGAATTTTTTTTCAAATACCTACGCAAATAGTTTGGCTTCCTAGCGAAATACACTGATTATTTGCTTTGAATGCACAACTATAGTTCTCTTCTCCAGAGTTGCAAAACCATTATTTAGGAGGAGACTGACCTTGATCCCAAGTTGAGTGCCATCCAAAACAGATCTTCAAAAATGAATTCCTCCATAAATTCTGTAAGCACAAGCAAATTCAAACCTACAAGGGTTAGAAAGTTGTCACATGATGGCACATGACACGTATCTATTATCAAGAAAAATTTCAACTTTTGCAAAATGCAATCAAATGAAAGTTCTCTACTGGAATTCTCTTAGCACATGAATGCCCATTCTTTTGGTAAAAATCTATCACAAAGAAATCATGTATTTTTGCAGTGTGGACTCTCATACACAAACCTGCTCAAAAAAATTATTTGAATAACATCATTGATGATGTTGAAAGTGTGTGGTGGTAGGAAGTATCCCTCTCTGTTTGCTATAAAAGGTTTGATTTTCTCAGTTATTGGTATACCCAAAAAGTCAGCCACCACAATCCCATAGGCACCGCCAGCGACAGAGTGAGCGCGAGAGAACTCTGGATGGGGTGGAGTCTTCAAGACTGTTGCAAACTTTGGATCTGGTTTGTGGGTCAGATTACCTTACCTAAATTCAGGTTGCAATCATATTGAAGTGTGAAGAAGGAACCAGCAACACATAAAAATAAACAATATTAAAAGGTTGCAGATTCCAATTATAAACAACGTCCAAACCCTTTTTCAAGCCCTCTCTTTGTACAATTCCACACCAAATTTGCATCTTTCAATCTTCCTTGGTCAGAAGGAAAAACAAGACAGCAAGAGTTGAAAGTGGGTTCAAGTGGTTGTATACTACATTGAACGTTGGAAAAAACAGAAAGGAGCCCAATGCAGTAATTGGCCACCAAAACAAAGTACTTATATTTTTTATACTAACCAGCAATTGCACCATCATATCCAGCAATCACCAGTTTTGTGAAAGCTTGGCTATTTCCTTCACTGAAAGATGAGAGCCAACTATGACCAAGCTTACTTTGAGCAATTGACCTGCAATTATTGATGTGTCTGAACAAGCACCCTTCACAAGTATTCAAAAACAAGGTGGAAATGTATCAGTGCCCATACTTCAGCATTAGGTACAGAAGGCTGGTGACCTTTGAATGTTTTCATTACACCCTCTTAAAAATAACTCTACATCATTCCTTTACCTCGTGTACTAAAAATGATTAGATGACATAAAACAGCAATGAACCAAATAAACAATGTTGATATGTCAAGCACAGCAAGCTAAATAGGGCCAACTACTAGGTTCATTGAAGGTTTGGATTCAACATACTTGATCACCCTTCCCAGAATTTGGCAGTTGCCATCTCATATGACGTCTGATTTGGCAAATTTGTATTGCCAATAGTCATAACCTCATTGTAATCAATATCATACTCCTGGCTTGGGATTTTGATCAGACCCCCATAAATGTCAGAGGGTTTAGGTGATTTAATCACAATTGATATTGTATGTGCCAGTTATGGATAGAGTGCATAGGTTTGACTCAGAGTAAACTGATATGCTCCTACAGATCCTCTGGTGGAGCAGGATAAAAGTCAGCCTGGTTCCCCCCATCATAGGTTCTGCCCACCCCACAAAATCAATATACTGGCCTACGTGTGATGCCAGACTTTCAGGTAGCTCAACATGGAAATGGGGTCCTGTCCATGGCTCTTGGACCCAACTTATCATCAAATCTGTTCAACCCAAGCTTTTAGAAATCTACATGGACATTTGGAGATTGCTTGGATAATCAAAAATTTAAAACTGCAATTGAGAATTGGGCTTGCAGCAGAACTTTTATACATGAGTTCAGAGCCTAAAACTACTTTATCGTGGTAGGAAATGTCTCTGCATCAAACAAATGACATCAAAAATTGACATGAAGTCAAAGACATGTATCTGATAGTTCAGAGGTTTCCAATGTATAATCAAGACACAGTATGTATTCCAACCTAGTCTCATTCAGTGCACATTAGATTTAGTGGTTCTTTATGATGAGGCCAGTGCAAACACCATTTGCACAGAAGTTGTATAGCAAATGGAAGGGCAAGATCTTGAGCTTCAGCACTTTCAATCTTTCACAGCTTCAAAGGTGAGTGATTGGTAAATCATGTACCTATACCTATTACACAGTGAGTAACAAAAACAAAGAAGATGATAGACCATAAATACAACTCACACAATTGTCTCAAATTCTCAAGATTTTGGAGTCAATGGAAAAATAATTTCCTTAGCTTTCAAGATATTAAGCAAATACTTTCTTTAAAAATTGAAACTCCAAAATATATAAAATTATCATCAATCTTGACAATCTACTCCTATAAATAATTAGTTTTGATGATGGCATGTGGAAAAACAAAATATTCTTTAATATTTCAAAAGATTGATTATTTTCCTTCACAAAACTTTGTTCTGTGAAAGAAAATATTCTTTTGAAATTTTCAACATTTCTATAAATGATATAATTAATGTGAAGTCTGCCAAGGTATTTTACAATACACAGTGCACACATTGTATTTTACACACATCAAGAACAAAATTAAACAAAACACCCAAGGCAATAACCAAGAACACACAAAGTTCAGATGTGACACCAATGCAATAATCATTACAGAGCTTCATTTTTCCTACAAAGGAAGTTTTATCTTATATTTGTAACCCAAAAGGAAATAGCCATGAAACCTCATTTTTTCCTACAAAGAGGCTTTACCCTACATTTGTACTGAAAAAAAAGTTGCCATGAAACCTCAAATAGTGACTAAAAAAATCAAAATGTATAGTCATCTCTCTCAAAACAACATTTTTATTTTGTTGAACAATATACACTCTCTCCAAATATAGCTATTCCCAACTACAAACACCAATTGCCGATAATTTAAAACACAAACATTCTAGGGTTGCACATGTTGACCTCAAATTAGACTAACCCAATTTGGATTAGGAAGGGTTGGACGACTAAAAAAGTTTTGGGGTTAATATTAAGTCTAAGGGATTAGGTTAAAACATATGTCCTATTCAAGGGAAGTAGGTTGGCCAAATTAGGACAAGGTCAAGTTTTTTTATCCTTGTTTGAAATTGTTTAACCTTGTTGGATAAGAGGATACAAACAAGGTGAAAAATGCTTCCTTGAAACTTCTAGTAATTAGGGTTAAGATAGAACAATATTAGTGGTGCCTCCAAGGAACTAAGAAGTTGGGAACTAGTTGTTAACCTCTTTTTCTCCTTCTTGAATGATGAATGGGGCATGAAGGGTCATGAAAAGGAAGGAATAATGATGATGGTTGTAAAAAAAAACATGGGATCTTGGGATATCATGGGAGGGTGAGGTAGGTGAAGGTGGGAGGCTACAACATCATGAAACAACTAGCTTCTCAAAATGTGGTCAAGTCAACATTTGTTTTGGTGAATGGAGGCAAGATCCTCAAGTGGTGGCAGTTGTGGGCAATGTAACTTTGGGGAGAGGAACTCATGAGTATGGTGACTAGGAGGTGGTTAGTGGAGGTCAAGAAAAGGTACTCAAACCTTTGCTAAAGTGAGGAACTAGGAGTAGAAAAAATGAGGAAGTTTGGGGTTGTTGTTGTGAAACCTAGGAACAAAGGTAAGGGTCTACCTTCTTATGCAACAAGAACAAGAAGAATTAAAATTTAGGCTATTCAACAAAGGAGAGTAAACAAAAAGACTATTTTGGGGGATGTGGTAAAGAGCTTTGGAAATATAAATAGTTGGGAGGAAGTGCATGGTAAAAGAAAGTAGTGTAAAAATGATGTTAAGGTTTAATAAGGAGGAAGGAATGGAAGACTTGAGGATTGAACCAAAATTATATTGTAACCACTTCTTGAGGGTGTGGCATATGTTTTATTAACAAAGACTTGTTGTACTTTTGCTTGTATGAAGTTAACTTAGTTTAGGGTTGTAGTTGGTTAAATGCAAAGAAAAGGGAGTGATAAACAAGTAAGATAATTGTTTACAATAGACAAGAGAAAAGGATAGAAAAGGGGGTGGTTAGAAAAAGTAGGATAGATGTCTACAACGTACAAAGGGGGAAAGGATATAACTAAAAACCAAGGAAGAAGGTTTAGGTAGGATAGCAATAGACATGAGAGGAAATATAAAAAGAGAAACAATGGAGAGTAGAAGATCCTATTAAGGTTTGAACACAATCAAGCCATGCCCTTTCGAATGGTTGTTGGATAAAGGAATGGATAGGAAAATATATAAATTAATTAAACAAAAAAATTAAAAGGTAAAGGTAGTGAAAAATGGTCAAGAATTTATAATTCACCCCTTTGATAATCTCCAAGGGGGTAAGGGGGAATGACCCAAAATAAGGTGTTAAAGGTGCGTTAAATTTGCGCCTAACAACACAAATAAAGAATTGTCAAAAATAACAAATGCCCCAAATGCATATACACACCATAAAAATTTTGACACATAAATTGATCAAACATTCAATGTCTAGTTTTTCATCTTCTTATCCATATATCATCCCACCTTTGCCATATTCATTACAAATTCATTGAATCATGCACATACTTTTGCTCATAGTGTCTCTTTATACTTCCATCTCTCTATTAAATTTTAAAACTTATTTCTCTCTTCTACAATAAACCTCATGAACCCCTTTCACATAAGATTCTCTCAACCAATGTCACCCCATCTAGCAACTTACAACAAGCCCCAAACAATCCACTTTAACTCCAACTTACTAACCTACACATGGTGCATTATTTTCACAACACACAAACTAAAACCAAAACAAAATGTAAACTTTCCATCCCCATTACCTTTTTTTATATTTTTTTAGCAATTAATGGGTCCTAGCAAACTATGAACCTAGACTGATATCCTAGATTCATTCATCATCTCCATTCCTTATGCAATAACTAAAAAAGATATAACACAACCCAACAACTTCCTATTTTTGTCCATCTCCACCAAGTCTTGCATCTTGCACAATGGAAGTAACAAAGGATACAAACTTTCAAACATCAATCTCCTCAACATAAAGAGGAGACTTATTATGACTACTTATGTGAACACTAGTAACTAGTTGCATCATCACAATCCCCTTCCTCCATTTATCTACTCCATCACCATGTCCTTGACACCAACATCATTATTACATTTTCAACCACAAACAACAAATCAGGAAGGAAAAAAAAACATGGTTTTGCTTGCAACAATTTTAAAACTTCGCACACAATGTAGTACTACCATCATTGTTGTTCTTCATGAATGCAAAGACAAAAAGCCCGGTTGCCATCCATCAAGAAACCTTATCTGAAAGCCTAAAGCCCAAACCTCTATGGACTAGTTTTGAGGCCACACATTGACTTCCCATATAAAATACCAAATGCTCCCATATTTTGCCAAGGTCATCTTTTCAGTTTGCCAACTCCACCTAACCAAATTTCAAAGTCCACATTGCCCTATTCATGAGTAAACTTTTCAGGTGCACATTCTCAAGTAGCCAACTCCACATTGCTACCATTTTGTGCCAAATTGCCAAGTCTGCTTCACTTTGTGGATTGCCCGAATGAGTTTCAAGTTGCCAACAAAAATTTTTTAACTAGCATGTTCTCTTTCCCAAAACAATTTGTGAGAGAAAGAAATAGGGTCCAAGACAATCCCATCCTACACACTTCTTCAAGATGTAAGAAACAAGATCAACACTTGCCCTACAAGAGGAGCCCATTCTCCAGGACAAGAATTCTTCAACAAATGGCAGTGACAACATCAACAATAATGGCAATAACAATAATTTTACAACAATGGCTATAACAATCAACTTCTTCACCCTCAACATCAACGAGGACAAACAATGACAACCATTTTGTGTGTGTGTGTGTTTGGTGGGAACTTGGAAGTGTATATCTATAGAAATGTGTCATCATTTGAGCACTGAGATGTTTACAAAAATTATTGATGGGTTAAAGTTTATGTGCCTTGAAGAGATCGTTTTCTTTCTTGAAAAGTTATAGTACTTGTGGAGACTTCTTTTTTCCTTCCTGCCTTCCATCAAAGGGGTGGGTTCGTTTTTGCTTTGTCTTTTTCCAATACATTCAGCCTAGCAAAATATTCAGGAATTATGAGAAGTGAGGCTTAAATATTAATGTTTTGGGTATATGTAGACCCTTCTTCTATGACTAGGAAGCAATTTTCACAGCACTTCATTCTAGTCCTTCAGGCCCCTGGGAATGCCTAATTTTGTCCACTGTCAATTGTGTTCTAGTATTTATCAATGGCATTTCAGCAGATTTTTTGTGCTATGTTAGCTATGGTACACTTTGAAGATCAACACACACACACATTTCTCAGAACTTTTTCAAGAGAGGATCAAGAGGAGGAAGTCATCCTAAAGCAAAACGAGCCAGAAATGGTAGCAAAATTGCAGAAAGATGAACAACAATTAACATCATGTGACAACATATAGAGGAGGTGTTGGTACTTGATACACCATACCAACATTTTACATGACCAGAGGCTTATTGCAATTTATTTTTTAGACAATTTACAGATAGACTTCAAAGTATTGTTTGCCATGGTCCAGGGATGAGTTTCATTGAAACAGAAAGTCAGGAATTAACCATCCAGATGGCCCATGCTCGTTAATTCCCTTTGGATTATAGAAAGGCCTCTTCCAGTTGGCCTCGGTTTTACCAAATTTTACCAAAAACCTTCTCGAAATTATCTTGAACATACTCGCCCACCTGCTCAATTTCAAATATTGTCAAGCATATCTCTTTACACTAGTGAAGTTTCAATATGAATTTCTTTTTGAATACATCCATGAATAGTTTGGTTTCCTAGAAGAAAGCACTAATTGTTTGCTTTGAATGTACAGCAATATTTCTCTTCTCCAAAGTTGCAAGACCATTATTGACAAAGAAACTGACCTTGAGCCCAAGTTGAGTGCCATTTGTAACAGACTTCAGAAAATGAATTCCTCCATAAACCCTGTAAGCACAAGCAAATTCAAACCCACAAGGGTTAGAAAGTTGTCACATGATTGCACATGGCACATATCTGTTATCAAGAAACATTTCAACTTCTGCAAAAGGCAACCAGTAAAAATCTACCAAGAAATCATGTTTTTTTGCAGTGTGGGGTTTCATACACAAACCTGCTCAAACCAATTTCTTGAATAACATCATTGATGGTGGAAAAATTGCGTGGCGGTAGGAAGTATCCCTCTGTGTTCACTATAAAAGGTTTGATTTTCTTAGTTGTTGGTATACCCAAAAAGTCAGCCACCACAATTAAGGCACCAGCAACGACAGAGTGAGTACTAGGGAACTCTGGATGGGGTGGAGTCTTCAAGACTGGTGTGAACGTTGGATCTGGTTTGTGGTTTGGATCACCTTGCCTGAATTCAGGGTGTCATTCAGATTAAAGTGTGAAGAAGGAACCAACAATAAAAAGAAATAAAAAATATTAAAAGGTTGTAGGATTTCAAGTATACAACCATGTCCCAACCACTTTTCAAGCCATCTCTTTTGCACAATTCCACACTTGTGTATATCTTTCAAAACAAGATAGCAAGAGAGCAAACTGAACTCAAGTGGTTGTATACTACATTGAATGCTGGGAAAAAGAGAAAGGACCTCAATGCAGTGATGGGCCGCCAAAATAAGTACTTATATTTTTGATACCAACCAGCAATTCCACCATCATATCCAGAAATCGCCAATTTTGCGAAAAGCTCTGCTGTTTCATTGATTGAAAGATTAGGCCCAACTATGGCCAAGGTTATGTTGAACAAATAACCTGCAATTGTTGATGTGTCTGAACAAGCACCATTCACAAGCAATTGACTGCATTAGGTGCAGAAGGATGGTGATGTTTCAATGGTCACATAACACCCGCTTAAAATACCAGTGCATCATCAAATCCTTTACCTCATGTACTGAAAAAGATTTAGATGAAAGAAAACCACAACTGATTGCAACAATCTATGTTGATATGTCAAGCACAACGAGTGAAATAAGGCCAACTAGTAGGATCAACGAAGGTTTGGATTCATCATACTTGATCCTGCTTCCCAGAATAAGGCAGTTTCCTTCTCATACTGTGTCTGATTTGGTGAATTTGCATTACCAATAGTGATAGTCAAATTGTAGTCAGCATCATATTCCTGGCTTGGGATTTTGAGTGGGCCCCCATAAATGTCAAAGGGTTTAGGTGACCCAATCACGATTGGTGTTGTCTGTGCCAGTTGTGGATAGAGTGCATATGTCTGATTTGGAGTAAACTGATATTCTCCTACAGGTCCTCCAGGTGGAGCAGGATGAAAGTCAGCCCATTGTTGGCTCCCATCATTGGTTCTGCACACCCCACAAAATCAATACATTATTGTGTGATACAAGAGTTCCAGGTAGTTCAACATGGAAATGGGGTCCCATCGATGGCTCTTTGACCCAACTTATCATCTCTTCTGTTCAACACAAGCTTAGATAAATCTACAAGGACATTTGGAGCTTGCTTGGATAGTCAAAATTAAGCAGATGCACATTGAGAATTAGGCTTGCAATAGAACTTTATGCCTGAGTTGAAAACATAAAACTACTCTATGGTGATCGGAAATGTGTTTGCATCAAATAAATGATATTGAAAATTGATTTGAAGTCAAAGGCATGTATCTGGTAGTTCAAAGGTCTCAAATATACAATCCAACCCTGTGTCATTCAGCATACATTACATTTCGTAATTCTTTATGATGAGGCCAGTTCAAATACCTGTTGTGCAGAAGTTGTATAGCAAATGCAAGGCCATTATCTTTAGCTTCAGCAGTTTGATTCTCTGACAGGTTCAAAGGTGTCACTTGCTTATTGATGGCACCATCAAAAATTGGAGATTGTTGTGTGGGAAACAGTCTGCAACGACAGCACTCATTCAAGGTGAGTCTCAAACATTTCATAATCTGTAGAACCACGACTCCACCATATCCCAGCCAAGAACGCATAACAACTTCATTTGTTGATTACTCTATTATTACACAATTCCATGATTTCAAATTCAACTTTTGGAACTGCACCTAACTTTATTACAAATCTGCTGCATATGGAGAGTCACATGTATTTTTCAACTACAACACTTTTCTTACTGGCAATTGGTCATCCATGAGTTAGTTTGCATGTAGAATGTTTGAATTGAAAAAAATATGTTTATTTACTCATTAGAGTGTGCAAATTGAGAGTTGAACAAATAAGGACATTCATTCCATTCTAGCAACTTTTCAATTAATGAAATTCATGATGCTACAGTTTTGGAAATCTTGGTTCGATTGCTAAGATTGTGAGGCTCGTCTTATAGAATATTGTGCTGAATCTTGTCACAATATTCACTTCCAATTTCATGAAAAAACTTTGAAGAAAGCTAAGTGTTATTATCTCTTGATTGCAATCGCAAGAAAGGATAACTTATTTAATAACTTATTCACATATTAGGAATATCCCCCACCAATGAAAGAAAATTTGGGCTCTTTTTGCTTACTCAGAAAGCACATAGTGAGCAGCATAAGCAGCAGCTATTTCTGGGTGTGATATCCTCTTGTTGTAAGCTGACTGAAGAGCCTTGTACTGTGAAAGGTGGACAAAAGAATAGATTCGAGAGGCAATTTGATTTGGCACTCCCAATGTGCGGATAACCTGTCACAAAAATCACAATTCAATACAGAACTTCAATCTCCCTGCTTTCAATGCAAGATTTCATAGTTAGAAAATACATGCTTTAAAAAAATGAATCTAACCCAGTTCGAATTCCCTCTCAACACTCTCATGGATGTAACATGATTTGTGCCAGCCAAAATGTGAATGCTGTAGAAGGTGGGGAAGTAGCAAAGGAGGCCATAATGAATAACCAACCTGTTGTGCCACGACATTCCACTGAGTGATAACATTGTCAGCAAGCACTTGGGTTGCGGATGCATTGTAGACACAGGAACTGAAACATGCCAAAATGCACACACACCCCACCAAATTTGCTGCAAGCTTCATTGCCATGATGACTGCTCCTCAGTAGCAGCAATGAGAGCTTATGCTAGTAGTCTGCAATCTGAAAATCTTCTCAAACTTCAAATCTTGACAAGTGTAAGAACACGAGCAATACTAGACTTATATAGCTATACAAAAAAACAATTGCTCATCTACAAGGACCATCTGAAACCAAATTCTTGTGAGGACAGATTAAAAAAAACACGCTGGAGAGAATGCACCAGACAAACAGCAAGATAATCAATCAACCTTCAAGGAGGAGGTGTGGGACACCCCCCACCCCACCCCACCCCACCCCAAAAAACCCCAGAATTGCACTTTGTGTCTTGAAATCCCCCCTGGACATCTTCAATTCAATGTAACCGCTTTTCTCAAAAGTGAAAACATAACAAAGAAACCACAAAAAAGAACATTGTAGTATGGGGCAATTTCAACACATGATCTAGTAGTACCTTTAGTGTACCTTAAACTGGTTTGACCTCAAGTGCAGAATTAACTATTTTATGTTTCAAAATCAACTTTGGCAATACAAATGTTAATTTAGAAAATTTTCAGCCTCATATTCTGCCAAAACAAAATCTTCAGCAATGAGGATTGATCCTTGCATTTAATGTTAATGAAAAGATCTCATGGAAAGAAAAGTATTGCACAATATCTTTTCCTCCTCAAAGTTCTTGATTGTGAGTAATAGGGAGATCATTACATGTAAAAACTTAAGTGAAGTGGGTTGTAGTAGATATGAGAACTTACACAACTCTCTCAAATTCTTTGGATTTTGACATCAATGCCTTAGGGGAAAAAATTATGTTTTGCAATTTGTCTTATGCAACTACACTTGTTGTATGCAACTAAAAAAAATCACATGCAACTACACATGTAATTACATAAGACAAATCATAGTGATTGCTAAATATTTTTTTACATTTTCAATGTTTTGAGCAAGTAATTTCTTTTAATTGACATTTTTAAAATGATGCAACCATCACCAAACATAAAAAGGTACTTCAATAATTAGTTTTGATACACCATGTAGAGAAATAAAATATATTTTGATATTCTAAAAGATTATATATTTCCCTTCGGAAAAATTATGTTCTTTGAAAAAAAGACCTTATTTCTAAAAACAAATGGAATAAATTAGTATATTTTCACAAACAAAACGCCCAAATACAATAATAACCAACAATCCACCTACATAGTAGGTACACACCTGACATCAATACTATTGTAACGAATAGACACACAGTTTCATCTTTATTGTAAGGAAGCTTTATCCTATATTGACTCTGAATATGCCTATAAATTTTTTTTTTTACACAAAATACAAAATCAAGTACCTTTAAAATAAAGTTTGACACATCTTGCGAAAAGATGCTATTACCTTAGAATGGAGTGGAAAGAATGTGAGATGGCTAAGGGTAAGGGTCTTTTTTTCAAGTTTGTGAAGTAGGTGGGCTGACAACCCATCCACAAGAGGTTTAGCCAAATTTGGTTATAGGGTAGAGAGGTAAAGAGAAAATGTTCTAATGTCAGGAAACTTGCTATGTTGTGGCGACAAGCTACGTACTAATGTGTAAATATGACGATTAGAAAACTTTTTCCCCTCAGAATATGGCGACTTTGTTCAATGTTTTTCCAAAAAAATCCTTTAACCCATTGCACACCCTTTTCTTTTTTGTCCAGAAGAGAAAACATTGGTAAGGGGGGATGTACCAGCAGGTAAGGCGGTAGAAAGCAGAATTTATGGGACCCATTATTAGCCCAGCAGCAAAATCTGGAATTCAGAATCCAAGGAACAAGTTGGCATTGCAACTTGGTCAGGATTGACCAGCAGGACCTACACTTGGTAGTACCTTGAGGGGCTATATTCAACCCTAAAAATGTTAAATATGGATTTTATCACCAATAACCATAATTTAGTTTAATGAAGGAATGTTTAACCATAATTAAGTTTAAGGCCAGAATATTTATCATGCTTTAAAAAAACCCAAAAAATTGGGGGTTTTACCATGGTACAAGTGTAGGTGCTGGTTCACCCAAGGCATTGTGACTTCCCCAAATATTTGTGAGGTTGATTTTGATCAGATGATTTTTTTGGGGCCAATTTTCAACAAATTTCGACCTGAAAAATATGATTTCTACCAATACAAAGGGTTTTGCATGGAATAAATGACCAACAGTAGGCAGATTTCCGGAAACAAAATTCGAAATCACCAGACTTTTATGATGAATTCCAGTAGCTAGGAAGCCAAAACATAGAAGGGTTTTATTTTTTAACTTTCATATCTGGTTCATAGCCTTCTTCTGGATGATCATCACTTTGGCTAGTCACAGAAGTGAAAACAAGGGATGTGTCACACTGTGGCCTTGCCATTTACATTAAAAAGTATTTGTTTGACAATTGCTGCAGAATTTCATGGATTTCACCTCTTTGATATTCAGTGTATCACTCCCAAAAGCACTTTAGTTTACATTAGAAATATTTGAAAGCAACCACAGGTCAAAACCCTTTCCCCTTAGGCCTTTAAAGCTAATTGCAAGGATTATTGTAACTAAAAAAATACAGCAATCAGAGTAGTTTTAATAGGCTTTTAAGGACAGTTTTACTGGATGGTAGACCAAGGGGATGAACCCACCGACCCAACATCACCAACAACTAGACTAGGGCCTCCTCCCAAAAAAATGAGTGAAAGGCAAGAAGCAAAACCCAAACATGGACATTTCAGAAGATCCTAATCAGTTGGCACACAATGGATGGCTAGTGTAGCCAACCCTTGGATGGATTATGTGGCAAGCCAATATGTTGATTGGTGTCACATCAACAAATTTTGGCTAGTGTAAAGGCATAACTCTTGTGTCAAAAATAATGTAGTCCATTTTAATAGCTTTAAGGATCATCATATGAAATCAGGATTGGCGGATGTAAATTTGGCTATTTGGGGGACATGGGAATTCAAGTGCAATGTGGTGCCATTATACACGGCCCAAATGGCATATGCGGAGGTGGCTATGGGTGTTAATATGGATTGGTCAACTATTTCAACAAGCCTCCAAGCACAACAAAATTGAACCTACATCATAAAATTCCATGGTCGATCAAAACTCAACCCAACCCCCTTAGTGGTTTGTCTAAAGTGTCTAGATCCAAAGGTTAAAATCACTTTGCGGCTTAGAAAAGATTTTAGCTCAAACCTTGTGGACCGTGGTGCTTTGAGACAGTTAGTTGTGTAATGGGGGTCCAAGGTAGTAATAAGGGCATTGTGACAACAACCATTCACTATAGGAAATCATGGCATTTTTAACCAAGAATTTTGGTCAAAAAAATCACTCCCATGATCTTTTTGCCCCTTATTCAACTTTACCAAAGTGTCATTCTAAACAAGTCATGTTGGACCCAACTTTTTTGACCAATGTTTTTTTACCAAGGGGTCATGGGACATTTTGACTAATCAAGATAACCCATTGCACTAAAAGAAATCCCACAAAATGCAACCAATGCATTTGCAACTACTTACAACTAATTGTCATTTGTAACTATTTTGCACCTTTGATCATTCTTGCAACTATGTTACAATTACATTTGTAACTAATGATTTTTTCATCTTACACATTAGAATTTTTTTCATCCACAATCATGCCCATATGTCATAGTAGTTGCAAATGGAACCAAACTTGGTCACACTACTAAGGTAATCAAGATAACCCTTAATGGTATACATAGGTGTATTAAGAAACTTTTGAAAAATATTTGTATTTTTGTTAAGTTCTACTAGGGTATAATGGGGGTATAAACCCAATGGTGTATTTATAAAGTTATATTTAGTTTGTATTTAAGCAAATTTACTACTTACCTACCTATGTATGTTTTTCTTACCTACCTAACTGAGCTTATCAACCTATCTACTTATATGTTTACCTCCCTACTGTGCATAAGTTACCTACATACCTAGCATAACCTACCTACTTATTAATTAATTACAATTAGTTAAAATTAATTATTAATTAATAGTTCGTATCTAATACTTATAACTAATATTTCAATATTATTCAATATATTAGTTTTTTTTCTATGAACTATTAATCAATTATTTATAACTAATTAAGTATTATTATTAATTAATTCATAATGGTTAATGTAATAATATTGTAATTATTTTTCAATATATTTATGAACTATTCATCAATAATTTATAATTTATTAGTTAATTCTTGGTTAGTTTTATTTATTTATTTATTTTAAAATATTTATTTCGTATTATAATTATTTATTTTATTATCAAAACCATTAATGAAATCTTATAACTGATCAACTAGTTATTAATTTATATTTATGTAAAAATAATTTTTATTTGATATTTTTATTATTTATGAAATTATTATTTTATATTTCATTTTTTGGTTATTGGATTTTTTAATTAATTAGATGTTAATTATTGATTATTTAATCTTTTAAATATTTATTTTATTATCTAACTAAGTTTTATAATTAGTGAATTAGTTGGTTACTCATTATTTAGATCTAATTATTAATAAATTATTATTTAAAAATTTAAAAATTATTAACAAACCTTTATAAGTAATAAGTTGGTTAATTAGTTATTATTTTGGTCAATTATTGTTCTATCTATGAATTATAAATTAATAATGATTTAGTAAATTGATTATTATATAATTATTAATAAATAATTATTTAATTACTCATTATAACTAGAAAAAATGTTGTCCATTCTAACCATATTTTTGCGACTATTATGCAATTAATATCCAAACTAACTAATTTTACAACTAGTAGTGTGTTAGTCTTACATGTCCATGTAATTGCAACTTGTTCTAGTTGCATATGGAACTACAAGAAAAGTTGAACCAAATTCTAGTTGTAAATGCAACTACAACTTACAACTAATATGATTTTTATTAAAGACATAGATGAAAAGTGAATAATCTCATTCAATTTTAATTACATTCATCAATGGATGATAACATAGTTGTTTTTGCAACTACAAATGAAAGGTTTTTCAACTACAATAATATATTCTACCACATGAATAAAGAAACATAGACCACATATGGCAAACTTTGTTATTTCAATTGGACTATTATCCCTTCAATATACCCATCAATGGGTCTTCTTTACAATTATCCATGGGTCTTCCATGATATAATATCTAATAGCTAATAGTTGTTAGAAAAGGTTATAATAACCTAGTTGGTAAACTAAGCTAGCTAAACTTAATATGTTACATTAAACTAAGAAGGCATATGTACATTGGTAGTTTTGCCTAGCTTGCATACTTAATTAATCGGCCTAGGTAATAGATAGTAGGTATGTAACCTAAGTAGTATATAATAAATAAGATAGGTACTAGTAGGTAGGTAAGTAAGCTAAACAAAAGGTATTTTATTTTGTGGATATGTCATAATGTTTTTGTATTAATTGATTAGCTATGTTAAAAAATGTATTCATTAAATGTAGGCTAGGTAATTAATTTATTAAGTAGGCTAGGTAGTAGATAGTAGGTACATAACTTAGGTAGTATGTAATAAGTAGGATAACTACTAGTAGGTAGTAAGTAGGTAGGTTATAAGTTAAGCAAGAGGTATTTTATGTAGTGGATATGTTGTAGTGTTTTTGTATTAATTGATCAAATTAAATGTAGGCTAGGATATTAATTTATTAAGTAGGTAGGTAGTAAATAGTAAGTATGTAGCCTAGGTAGTATGCGATAAGTAGGATAGGTACTAGTAAGTAGTAGGTAGGTTAAATTGTAAATATTTTATTATGTGGATATATATGATGTTTTGATAATTATTATTATTATTGATTAGGTAATAGATAGTAGGTATGTAGCCAAGGTAATATGTAGTAAGTAGAATAGGTAATAGGTAGTATGTAGTTAAATTAAGTAGTAGGTATTTTATTGTGTGGATATGTCATAGTGTTTTTACATTAATTGATTAATTAATATGGTAGGTTAATTTGTAGGTAGTAAGTAGGATAGGTCATAAATAGTTAATGAAAACAATAAATATTTTATTGTGTAGATATATGATAATGTTTTTGTATGGGACACAAGATGTGATAATGTTGTAATGTTGTAATGTTTCCCTTTCATTATAATTGTCCCATATCTTTTGTTTACAATTTCAAACTTGTAAAGTATATAATTAGGTGAAGAAGTGGACTAGATTCATGGTATGCACTATAAACATAATGCATATGCCATTTTGGATGAGCCAATCAAAAAGCTTATCCCCAATAAAAGAAATAGGATCCTACCTACCTACTTAGCCTCTGCTAACTAACCTATTCTACCCTTGCATAGCCATGAATAGGTTGCCTATTATATATTAGCCTAGTATAGTTTTTGATTAATTTTTTGAAATAATTAATTACTGTAATTATAATATTTAATTACTACAATATATCTTTTTTGAAAAAATGAAAAATTACCACATGTTTTATGGCCATTAGCTCTTGAAATTACCACATGGTTAAATCTTAACCACCCATCAATGGCACACTTGGTAGCATGTGACTATCCCAAATGTAGTCACAAATTGAAATTCCATGTCATACTAAATATCATCCATGGCAATGGATGAAAAATTATGGCCTAATTGTAAAGTTTGTGACTACATTTTCAACTTCATGGCCATGTCATGTCTTTTATGACTAATTGTCTCATGGCACTTTTCCCAAGCCAACTAAGCTATTTTTAATCACATATGTCCATTACAATTAAAAATGAATTGTGAATTCAACCGTTAATTTTCAAATTTATGCTAATGTATTTAAATATTAATTATTAATTGGTTAATATTTTCATTATATATTTTTAAATTTAAAATTATTAACAAAAACTTATAAGTAATAATTTGGTTAATTAGTAATTATTTCCATCATTTATTTTTCTATATATGAATTATGAATTTATAATTTATAAACAAATGAATTAATTTATTGATTTTTATAAATAAATAAATAAATGTTTAGTTTATTAAGTTATTTGTTTAAATACTTAGTTATATAATTTTAAAAATTAAAAAGGAAGACAAAATATATGAAATAAACTTTTTAGTTGCAACTAAGTTGCAACTTTAATTTTTATTCCATATGTTTTGTCCTCCACTTCCATTTTGAGAGCTAAATGAAGAGGAGGCTTTGTGCTACACTTTCACATAAAAAACACATGTCAATTAGGACAAGCCAATCAAAAGAACTTAACATTTTAAAAAGTTTAACCCTAAAGGTTAAACTTTTTTAAATATTTAAATATTTACCTACTTACTTACCTAGTCCCACATACCCACGTAATTATTGGTTTTAATTTATTTTGACCAAAATTAAAAATGTCATGTGACATATTAATATTATGTCATGTGTCATGTTCTAAAACCATTAAAAATAGATGATGAGGATCCACCATCTATTGTTATATTCATTGTTATAAATAGTAAGTAATTATAATAAGTGAAATAATAATAATAATAATAACTAGCTAGTGTAATTATTTGCTCCACCATTACATCAAAATGTGATTTTTATGATTAGGACTTGTTGTGATTGTTGCCCAAAATAATGATGTTAATTGTAAGTGGACTTGAATCGCAACCATTTTGACGATTAAAATCATCATTGTGAGTCTGTGACTATAAATATGACCGTGATTATAACTGGAGGTAATTATGACTACATATATGATTACATGATTAATGTAACCATATTGAAATAATTATTTGACCTTGTTTGAGCAAGTTTTTTAAAAAACCTAAAGTACATATCAACATGGTCAAATTTGTATTAGAAGTTTAATTACGTTTAATTTAACTTACTTTTTTTAATTCCTATTTTAATACATTTTAATCATGTTTAGAATGAATTATCCAAACCTAATTTAATTTAGATTAATTAAATTAAATTTAACCTAATCTTAATTTAACCTACTTAAGGTTAATTCATGTTAAGTGGCCTAGTTTATTTTAAATCATATGGTTTATTCTAATTAATCTTATATTTTAGCTTAATGTAACATATTTTTAAATATGTAAGTTAATTTTGTTTCATTTAACCAAATGTAACCAACTTTAGCAACATTTAGATTTTGCCAAGTTTAACCGAACTTAAATATTTAATTGAATTTAGCCTAATTGGCCTTAATTCCAATAAAATACATTAAAAACCGTATTTGCTAAAAAAAATTCAAATTTATCCAAATTTAATTAACCATGTTTAACCTAAATGCCTTTATGTAATGTGATTTTGCCAATTTTAACCAAATATAACTTTAGTTTCAAAGATTAACCTAAGTGTTTTAATTATCCAAGTTCAACCTTATTTATTAGAATTTAGCCAAATACATAACCAAATTTAGCCAAAATCATTTAGTTTAAACGAATTTATCTTCATTTGACCAAGATTAACCAAATTTTAGCCAAGTTTTAACCAACTTCATCAAAATATTCAAAACATTATCCTATTTTAACCAAAATAACCTACCTAAACCTTATTTATATTACTTTAACCACAAATTAAACAAAATTAATCAACTTTAGTTTTAATTCAGCCAAGTTTAATCTAAATACATCCTATTTTAATAACAAAAATAACTTAGTTTAACAAAAATAACATAATTCAAGCAATTTCATGTTATTAACCAAATTTAACAAAGTTTTACCAAATTTATCCATGGGTTTAGAATTCATACATTTACCACATATTAAATTTATATATAAAATGACATTTTAGAAAAATATGATTAAACATAATTTACAAAAAAAAATTATAATTTTATTACAAAATATTTTTTGTATTATGTATATATAGTATGGTACGTAAGATATATACATATAATATATCAATATTATTATTTTCATATTCATATTTCAGAATTTAGAAATATGATAAAATATTTTCAGTTTTTTATATTCTATATATATATAAGTTTATTATGTATTGAAACATATTGAATATGTTAAATTTTTAGAAATTCAAAAATGATTTTCTGTGTATAAAATCCATTGTTTGAACTTTTAGTTGGTCCATGTATGTAGATTATGCTTCAAAGTTAATAATTCATATCATATTTTCATTTCAATAAGTATTAGAAAAAAATTAAATGAAATTTTGTGTTTTATATATTCAAGCATTGGAATATGATAAAAAAATTATGTGACAACATTATGCCACACGAAATGTGGTAGGTGGATGGCAATGGTTGTGGACCATTTCGGAAAGGTCCAAGGATGAGTACTTGTTCCCACCATGTTGACTAGTTTGACCATGTTGATTATAATCAATGTTGACATATGGTGACCAATGGTATTTATAATAAAATGTATGACATTTGTATAATGTGATCATGTTTTATATGATCATATATAAATTTTATACAATTTGTATCCAAACTCCACATATATGGTATATAAATAATTGGAAATTAAAGTAAATGAATAATTATTTTGTAAAATCAATATGTGAAAGTATATTTAAGTAGCTTTAAATATTCATATATATATAATATTATATCTAAATATGACTTTGTAATTGTAAATACGATATTTTGGTGTTGTGCACTAATAATTATTTTTTATTATTTTTTATTAATTATAATAATGTATATAGTTAGGAGGCAAACTAATCCTAAATTAACCTTAGTACTTAGCTAAACCTAAGCCAACCGAACATAATTAATTAATTAGTAGTTTTTGTTAGTATGTAGTTGTTAGTACATGTGATTAGGTTGCAACTAGATTGCAACTAAAAACTTATCCCATATCATTTGTCTTTGTTTTTGAGTTTGGAAATTATATAATCAAGTGCATTAGAACATTAAAAATACACAAAGAACATTAAAAATCAAGTGTCATTTGGATGATTTGATCAAACAAGATTGACCTTTAAAGGTTAAACTTGAAATAAAATAGGACTTAAAACTCTAATGTATTTTTTAGCCTAGGCCTAGTTAGATACCTACCTACCCTAAACCTACCTACCTAGCATGGGTAAGTAGGGCTAGATAGATAAGTAAATAGGCCAACCTACTAACCTACTTATGTGGACTATATTAGGCCTAGGTACTTAGGACTCCTTAGGCTACTTATAAATTGCCACTATTTTTTTTAAATCAATAAAAGATTAACCTACAAATTGGCATGTGTCACTTTGTAATTTGATCCAAAAATAACCTGTAAATTACCACATGTCCCCCTTTAATTTGCCAAAGACTACACTTCATTAATCTAATCTAGGTCTCCCTAGGTTAATAAACATGCCGCATATCACATTGACATTTGTTGTTTGTTGTACACATGGCACAATGTAAGGTCCAACCCATTTAGTTGCATACTACTTGCATGGCAGTTGCATAAACCATACGTTTCGCATACGGATGAAACCATATATGTTGACTTTGATTTCATCTATTGTTTACAACTAAAGATGCATGTGACTTGTCTAAGGCAACTAGGGGATTTTTAATTACATATGACACAAATGACTAAAAAATAGTTGCATAGGCTTGTTATAAAAAGTTGTTTTTCTTCTACTATCATGCTAAGTTTACAACAATCCTACAAATCATTTATCAATGATAAAGGTTAGCATATTTTACCAACCACATTGCCATCACTTTGAACTTGGCAATAAGGGGAAGAAAATTAATTGGTGTTCCATTATGCTGACACAAATGTCCATAGAATTGACTTGGTGGATTAAACACCAAAAATAGATAACAATAAGATTAATAACACTTGATATGAAGGCAACAACTTATTATTCTAGACCTATTATAGAAGTCTATTTACATTACTGGTTTCCTTTTTTAGAGGAAGATACACCCATTGATTCTCCAAAACCACAACCGGTTCAGGGGGGAGAAGACAAGAAAATTGCTACGGAATAATCTAGAGAAACCTCTCCTGAGATTGTGACCAAAGAGCAATTTATAAATGAGCAACGATCGGTACGCTCAACCCATATATCACCACAACTAATTCGATAGTCACAACAAATGAAGGTATGAATTGAACCATTAATAGCCAAGGACTAGTTGAGTCTATAACCAACTAGTTCACCACCGAAGAAAAAACCTCGTACCCCATCACAAAATTGTGGTGATGGAAGGAGGTGATGAGGACATGGAAGTTGATGTCACCACACAACAAGTTGACGAGTCAATTAAGACAAAAATTAACCAGTTCATGGAGGAGTGAAGTGAAGTTCATTTTGAACATGTATTTAATCAAGGACCTTTACATGTTTAGGAAACTTCTACTCCTATAAAACAAGTTAATAATCCATTATCAACAGGTACAAAACTAGTATAACTAGTTCAACCCAACCTTTGTTGAATCAATTCAAGTTAAACATGTTTATATTTTCCTTGAAACATTAGCAGCCTATGCCCAACATGAAAGCTTAAAATAGGTTACCCTTTTTAATGAGCAAGCAACCTTAATTGCTTAAATGTGGTCTCGGTCAATAGATAGTTTAGCTGATTTGAAATCCAAATATAATAATGTTGAGAACTTGTTAGAGGATATAAACAATTAGTTACAAGTCTATTGTCTATAACTAGTTAGTCATAAGCAAAGTTTGTAGAATAGAGATAATGACTTAGTTGTTATAAAAGCCCAGCTCTTTAAACAACATGCAAAGAACAAACATTTGGTTGCTATAGGCGTTGAAGCTAAAAGAACAATCAAAAAAGTTGAAACCTTGTAATTTGAGCACAACGAGCTACCCCAAGCCCATTTCAAAACACGTAATGACTTTAAAACCTTATAGACTAATCTTGACCGGTTAATAAGGGATTATTGTAATATGGAGGCCATTAGTGTATAACGGGAAAATACACAAATTCAAGAATTGAAAAACGAATTGGAAACATTTCACAAATCACTCGGTAAAACTTTTCAACCTATTTACATGGACAATCGATTTAAAATTTTTGAAGAACTACTTTTGACGCACTCCCAACTCCTCGAACGACTCAAATGTTAGTCCAAGTAGAAGACAACGAAAGAGGGAGGAGTCAGGGCATGCTCCCTAGCACACAACACTTTGAGGGGTAGAGGGGCGTGTTGGAGCTCTGAGATGGGACTAAAAAGAGTTGACAAGCTTCACTTACTCACACAGGCCTGCACATAATCCACACAAAGTGGTTAATGCATAATTGTAACACCTTTGGTGCTAGGACAAACCATGGGCCACACAATCACACTACACTCACCACAGCCCGGACTTGGGGGAAGCCATCACCTTCCCCTTTATATTATACTCTGTGGCTGGCCACGGAGCCTACATCCAAATGGTTTTTCTCTCCCAGGATTCCGAAGTGGAAGTCCCGAAATCTCGCCAGTTGGGACTCTAGCGACTTTGGAGCCCTATAACTTTGCGAGCAGACCTCGGATCAAGATGCGATCTAAAGCAAAGTTGTAGCTCTCGTTGAGAGCTTTCCAACGGTATGTTGCACGCCCTCTACAGCCAAGTAAATCGGGTCAATTCCTGACTTTTTTTGGTCGGGAGTCAAACTGGCAATTTGATTCCCCGACCCTTCTTTTGGCCATAACTTGTGTTTCATATGTCCAAATGAGCAATGCGAGCTCATTTTAGACATTTACGTTCCAAGAGATTTCCAATGATATAAAAAACGCCACAAGCCATTGAGTTTTGACCCCTAACATCTCTCTCTGAAGTTTCGGGAATCCATTGAAACTCCATCTCCCAAAGTGGGAGTTGCCTTGGGAATGTGAGGGTTCTCCCCCTCATATTCCTTCATACTTTCTTACACTCCCAGGAGTATGTGATGTGACTCACGGGCTTCTTCTTGGCTCACACCCTTGTGACCTCTTTGCCTTTATTCCCGGGCTTCTTCTTGGCTCGCAACCTTGTAACCCCTTTGCCTTGGTCACAAGCCCAAAGCTAAGGTTGCGACAACTTTTGGACAACACCTTGCTTAAAGTGCAAAATCAAACACTTTCTTAGAAGAACATGAAGTGGAAAGAATGGTGGCAAACTATGGAGGAGATCATTAAAGAACATCAAAAAAGTTTGGACATTGTTCATGCAAATGAAAAGGCATACCTAATTGAACTGGTTGCATAATAATTGCATTTTGAAGGTTACAAGTATGATCAACTTACTAGCAAACTTGTTGAGGTGCTTGTTAATGTTCTTCAAAGGGGTTCACCTAGGGTGATAGTTAATTACTCCTTAGCTAGTTATTGTAGCTACAAGTTTTTAGAATGAACCTGTTGTTACCACCATTAAAAAACTTAAACCCATCAAAAGGGGAGTAGAGCTAACCATTGTTTTTTATACCCATTATTAAAAATCTTGTCATTTACAACCAATCACTATACAACTAACATGTAACTAGTTGTCGTTTGTAACTATCTTGGTCATGTTTGCAACTATAAATTTGGTGTTATATAATTTTTGGGCCATATGATTGTGTGTGTAACTAAATGTGTACAACATGGACATGTGTCATAATAATAATGGCCTAAACTTATACATACTTAAACTATTATATTTAATATATCTACATAGGTTATAATACTATTATGTACCTCTAGTAGTAGGTTTAACCCCATGTTAACTTAGGTTAGCTTAAATTAACCTAAGTTAAAATAACCATGGCTAAATTAAGTTAGGCTAAACTAATTACGGCTAATTTAAATTAAGCTAAATTACATCAAGTTAAATTAAGTTAAACTAAACTAATTATGGGTAAAATAAATTAAACTAAATTAAATTAGGTTAAATTAACCATAATTAAATTAATTTAGGCTAAAATAATTATGGTTGAATTAAATTAGGCTAGAATTAATTATGGCTAAATTTATTAAACTAAACTGATTATGATTAAATTAAATTAACTATGGTTAAATTAAGTTAGGCCAAACTAATTATGGCTAACTCAAGTTAGGTTAAATTAAATTAAAATATATTAATTATGGTTAAATTAAATTAAATATGGCTAAATTAAGTTAGGCCAAACTAATTATGGTTAACTCAAGTTAGGTTAAACTAAATTAAAATATATAATTTATGGTTAAATTAAATTAAATATGGCTAAAATAAATATGGCTAAATTAAGTTAGGCCAAACTAATCGCTAAATTAAGTTAGGCTATAATATTTATGGTTAAAATAAATTGGACTATGTTTATCATGGCGAAACTAAATTAAGCTAAATTAAATTAGGATAAAATAAATATGGTTAAATTAAGTTAGGAAAAAATATTTATGGCTAAATTAAATTAGGTTAAAATTAACAATGGTCAAATTCAGTTAGTCTAAACTAAATTATGCTAAATTAAATTAAGTTAAACTAAATAATGGTTTAAATATGTTTGGATCTATTTTATTTTGGAATATTTTTCCAGAAAATGTAAATTTGATTGAAAAAAAAATTAGTCAAAATCAATTAATATGATAATATTAATTTTTAAAATAAATAATCATAATTATTAATTAAAATTTTATTATAATTATGGTGATAATCAATTATAGGGATAATCAATTATATATATATATACACTCAATAGGTATTATATAATTAAATTTTTACTATTTATGTTAAAATATTAATGTAAATAAGCTACACTAATTAACCTACAAGTATACAAACATCCTAAGCTAATTATTAATTTAAGCCAGATAATAATATTAAAATCATATTTTCATTAAGTAATCAAAATTATTAAAAATATCTTATAATCATCTTTGAAGTGCAAAAAAAGGTGTAATGAAAAGTTAACAAGAAGAAAAATAAGAAAAATAAACTTTCCAAGTTACAAAACGTTTTTTTTTTTTTTTTTTTTTTTTTT
>Ga0116231_10001825_pt1 | contig 44231 bp, 36 predicted proteins | sample S1TSphgellanicum_2_FD_89695 | JGI IMG/M metagenome (GOLD analysis project Ga0116231, IMG submission 89695) | Host-associated microbial communities from peat moss isolated from Minnesota, USA - S1T2_Fd - Sphagnum magellanicum MG | ecosystem: Host-associated > Plants > Peat moss > Unclassified... | reverse complement strand
TTACATTTACGATCCAGAGACCAACTATCTTGAAGGTTGGTTACGGAATCAAGACACTTTAAATATAATTCCAGAAGTAGAGGATTGGGTGAGTCCTCGCTTAAAGATTCGCTTTGTTGTGGAATCGGAAAGTTTAGTGCTTTATCATCCTAACGGTGAAGCTTTTACAACTTACGATCAAGCTATTCAACAACGGAATCAAGCTGAACAAGCTAAAATTGAAGCTGAACAAGCTAGAGATCAAGCTGAACAAGCTAAAATTGAAGCTGAACAAGCTAAAATTGAAGCTGAACAAGCTAGAGATCAAGCTGCTCATCGCTTATTGGCAATGGGCTTGAGCGTAGAGCAAGTCGCTGAAGCTTTAGGTTTTTCAGGATCACAAGTACAAGAAATTGCGGAAAAAATTTCTGGACAGTAAGATCCTAATCAGAAAACCAAACCTCTGACGACATAAATTTGCTTGACTCTTGCTCATAAAATGCTGATATTCTGACCAACCCAAGCTAGAGACATCGCAACGATCGCCCCAATTAATGTATTAAAAATATTCACAACTTCATTTGTTAGCCAAGTATATTTAGACTGGAAAGTCGCGCCAATCACACTTTCTAAATTGGTGGCGATAAATGCTGATATTACACACAACATTACTCCCCAGGGGTCAATTAGATTAACTCCCCAACCAAGACAGGCGATCGCCAATGAAGCCACGACTCCAGCTAAAGTCCCTTCCAAACTCACAGCGCCTTCTGTACCCCTAGCTACTGGTTGTAATGTAGTAATCAAAAAAGTCCGCTTACCATATGCTTTACCAATTTCACTCGCAGTAGTATCAGCCAATTTAGTACTAAAACTGGCTACATAGCCTAACCACAAGAATGGGCGAAAACTCGGTATAAACCATGCTCCTAACGCGCAGAGTGCCGCAATTAAAGCCGAACCCCAGACATTTTCTGGTCCTCTAGCTCCAGAACGCTTTTCGGCAATTCCCGCAGCTACCTTTTCTGCCATCCCCACCCTTGTTAACCCAGAACCAACTAGAAAATAAAATGTAACTATTACATATCCTTGCCAACTCAGCGTTGTCCAAATGATGATTCCCAATAACCAAGCGTGGAATAGTCCGGCGATCGTCAACAACTTCTTCGGGCTAATTCCTACTAAACCAAGTAGCACCGTATTTAATCCTATTGCTATCCATAAGGGATTTATTGAATCAATTACTAAAAACATAATCTGAATAAGTTGAGTAATAGTAATGTGCTGACAACAACTCTAATTGTATAAGAAAGTTAAAATCTAGTTAATAATTCCGATATTACAGCTAAAGTTCTAGAGTCGCTCAGCATCCATGGATGTAGTAAAACTGGTAATGTAATCTCCTCACCTACATCTATTTTGGAACTTTTTGCTGGAAGAATCATGAGATCGTAGGGTGTCCAAATAGAAGCAAAATTTAAGCGCTTTAACATTTGGATATCAGAATTCAAATCTTGCAGAAAAGGACTGTTGGGTCGCATTTGGAGACAACCAGGAAGCCAAGAACCAAAAGCAATAAAAGTTCCTTTGTGTGGTGATGAAATAGTAATGAATCGCTGGACTTGATTGATTCCTCCTAATCTCTGAACATAATAGCGGCTAACAATACCGCCCATGCTAAAGCCAACTAAATCTAGCGGTTGATTTGGTGCAAATGTGTGGTTTATATAATCTTCTACCTGCTGGGCTAACTTGTCCAGGGTTGCTGCTCCATTATTAGGAACTAAATCCAGAGCATGAACAGACCAACCACCATATCTCAGGTAACTTGCCATTCGCTCAAAAACTACTTGTGTATCATTAATCCCATGTACTAATAAGACCGGATTACGAATAGACATATAGACATAATAAATATTATTTCTTAATTATTTCTTAATTATTTCTTCAAAGAGCTGGAAATCGAGAGTTTCCATAAAGTTACTAGGTCTTTGAAATCTGAATATCCTTGGGGTGAAAAACACAAATCTATATCTTAGGGATGATGAATGCGGAATTATTGGTTGATAACCTTGATAATAGAAGTGTGCCTATTCATAAATTATTTCTGCTCGCACTTCGATTATTAATAGCATCATAACAAGGATTTGAGTGGATTTTCAATACCTCTGAAGAATGATGTTTTTTGAATTAAGCTTTGACTTCAGATGTTCGGCGGGCAATCTCAGTGTTTTAGCAAAAATACATCACACTATAAATACTTGAGGAATTGTTAATTTTTGTTAAGTAAACTCTCACAAATCTTGCTCCTAGTCACAGTAAAGCTTAATAATTAACTCTTGATATCTGTTGGTTCTTCACCGGACCAGAGAAGTTGGTCAAATTTATCCATTCCTAGTCTTAGAGTGAATAGGGGAAATTGTCATGTTTGAATTTATCAAAAAATTATTTGCTGGAATTTTCAGCTTTATTGTGGGTCTATTACCTGGAAAGAAAAAAAGTAGCAGTTACTTTTTAGAGCTAAAACAGGATGAGATTGGTGATATTAAGCCTGTATCATCAAATAATACAAGAGAGATTACATCTGTAGGAAAACCAGAACCAAGTCCCAAGTCAAATACAGTAGTAGAAATCAAGCAAACAGAAGTTAAGAAAACATCTGTAGCTAAACCAGCCGCAACAGTTGAATTGACCTTTGCGCCTAAATATGTCTTCTCTTCTATTGGTAGCTCTAATGGTCGTCGATATCCAGGACCAGATATGAATATTTACTTGCAAATGGCTCGCGGATTAAAAACTCCCTAGTATAGCTATAGCTGTATTGTAATAACGCACTCTTGCTAATGTTAAGGTGCGTTAGTATTTTCCTTGACAAGTAAAGTTCCACTATATAATTGGAAAGTTGCATCCCAATTAGTCTTTTTTCTACGTAGTAGCTGTATATGAGCTGGGATTTGGTTTAGCAGCTCTGTATAATCTAATGCTGTTTCTGCAAAAGAATTAAAGTCTGACCAAACTTTAGCTTCTGGAACCTCTTGTTCCACCCAATTCATCAAACTATTCCAGTTAATTCTGATAGTATTTTGCTCAGTTGTCTGAATAATTTCCACACCTTGTTGAAATTCATAGCCATGATCGTAAAGTCTTAAAATACTGTTTCTTCCAGGTAAATGTAAATCACAAAACTGGTTATAGTCTTGAGTCTTAGTTTTACGCTCCAGCTGATGTTTTGCATTCACATCTACCACTTCTTCAAAAATTGGTAATATTCCCATGACTCTAGCCGTAACTTCTGACCAGTTAAAAGTTAATGAACCAGGTTGGTTAGTTTCATTTTCACAAATAACAGTTACTTCTGATGCTGATTTTAAAAAGTATTTGATTTGAAATACTCGAATTTGCTGAATTTTAGGAATCCTGACCCAGAAGCAAGGAATCTCAGCTTTTTGTAATTGTAACCCATAAAATTCCATTTCTCCCACTTTGCCGACACGATATAACCGCCATCCACGGCTTGGTAGTATTAGCTTTGTAGTATATACATCCGTTTGCATAATCTCAGACATTTTTTTGGCAGAAATTGCCTTGAGGTCTTGACTGATTGGTTCTAAAATTAGTATTCCCAGTTCGCTATTAGTAGGATCGGATGTGGCTTGGTTAATTGCTCTTTGTCTTTGTTCTTGCTTAATTTCTTCTAGGCGATGTAAACCTTGACGTGCTTGTATAAGTATTTTATTGTGGGTTGTTATTTGTAGCAGTTGTCGATAGGCTTTTTCTGCCTTTTGTCTCTGATCTGACACTTCATACAGTCGTCCCAGATAAAATTTTAACCAAGGGTCTTCTGGTGTTTCTTTGATCTGATGTTTAATCAACTTAGCAGCTGTATTATAGTCTCGACGTTTAAAAGCTTCAGCAATTTGTTCAAGCATAATTAAATAAATTCAAACAAATATTTAAATCATCAAATTAAATCATCAAATCCAATCTTGGTTAGCCTCAGTGTCAATTATAAAATTTGTAAAACAACTAATGTCATATCATCAGTATTTTGTCTATCGGAGCCGATAAATTGTTGAACTTCATCAAACAAGTAATCGACGATTTCTTGAGGTCCATGGCAATACTTACAGGCTGTATTAAATGAGTCAACTAAGTTGTCTTCATCAAAACGCTCACCACCTGCTGCTGCTGCATCCGTTAAACCATCTGTATAGTAAATAAGCGTATCCCCAGGTTCTAACTGTGCTTGGGCATCTTCGTATTGACTATTAGCATCTAAGCCAACTAGCATTCCTAAAGTGTCTAAACGGGTAATATTTTTCGTGGCTGCGTGCCACCACAAAGGTGGGTTATGGGCTGCATTACTATAAGACAAAATACGAGTTTGAGGATTATATTCTGAGTAAAATAAAGTTACAAAGCGATGAGAGTTCTCTAAATCAGCATACATAACTCGATTCAAATTTTGTAAAATCCCAGATGGAGAATTACCATGTAATACTTCACCTCTTAACATTCCTCGCATCATCGTCATCAGCAATCCAGCCGGGACACCTTTACCCATAACATCCCCGATGACTAAGCCCCATCGAGCATCTTCTGCATTACTTTTATTGTTTAATTTGAGTGGATTATGATTCGCTGGGATAAAATCATAGTAGTCTCCACCAACACGATTAGCTTGTTTACAACGTGCGGCTATAGTTACACCAGGAATATTAGGACATTGTCGAGGTAAAAGCCGACGTTGAATTTCGGCACCAATCTCTAGCTCTTGATCCAGACGCTCTTTCTTTCTCAGTTCTACCGCTAACTCATCATTCTCAATCGCTACTGCGGTCTGATCTGCTACTAATCTCACTAATTTTTGTCTCGTTTCTGTCCAACTATATTCTGGGTCACGGCTTAAGACATAGAGCCAACCTCTTTCTGTATGCTTGACTAAAATCGCTGTGCCGAAAATTTGCACATCCGGTCCTAAACAGCGGTGCATTTGGTCATCCAAAATACCCGTTGATGCTGCTAAAGAACCAGAGTTAGGTATAAGTGTAATTTGACTACTGGCAGTTTCCAGCGCCTTGCGGATATCCTTCCGCTGACGGCTATCTTGCCAATGTAATTGTTCCAATCTGATTCGACCGTTTGGCTTGTAGAGAAATAGAGCACTACCATCTGCATCAGTGACTCTAGTAGCCATCAATGGGATCAATTCCAAAAACTGATTCAAATTATTGAAGCTTCTGAGAGCGAACCCTAGAGAACTTAACAAATCTTGAATTTTGTTCTGTTCCCGATGCAGTCTAGCCACGAGTTCTTTGAGTGCCACAACTGGAGTGACATCTGTCGTAGCACTAGTACTATCTGTGGGTTGAGAGGGCACTTGAGACACAGGCAAATATACTATGACAAATTAAATTAAGCGGCTGGATGATTTTTTATAGCTACGTTGGTCTTGAACAATGCTAAATCATATTGAATAGGATATTCGATTTTAGCAGGAGTGGAAGGGCACAAAGGTGCATTTTTCTTAAGTATGACATTTGCCTATTCCATTTTTGGGAGTTTATCAGAATTTAGAGGAATCTTTGGTCATATAGCAGGAGCAATTCAGTGGTTATGATATTACTTCAGAGAAATTGTTTCATACTTTAGCTAGTAATTCATATAGCTGAAGAAATAAAAGTTGCTGATTATACAGTTTTTTCAGTTAGCTCAATAGCGCTTCCACAAATTCATAGCTAGAAAATGGCCGGAGATCTTCAATCCCTTCTCCAGCACCAATAAAGCGAATGGGTAAGCCCAACTGCTTGACAACAGCCAAAGCCACTCCTCCTTTAGCAGTACCATCTAGTTTTGTGAGGACAACACCACTCAGTTGAGCTGATTGAGCAAATACCTCAGCTTGTCTCAACCCATTTTGTCCTAGTGTGGCGTCTAAAACTAACAGTGATTCTATATGAGCATTTGGCGCTTTTTTGGTGATAATTTTCCGGATTTTACCCAATTCATCCATGAGGTTTTTCTTGTTTTGCAGCCTTCCTGCTGTATCTATTAATAAAAGTTCTGTTTCCCTGGCAACTGCTGCTGCGATCGCATCAAATACCACGGCTGCTGGGTCCGTATTCTGACCAGGATTAGCGATCACTTCCACACCGCTCCTACTACCCCAAACTTTCACTTGTTCTACAGCAGCAGCCCGAAAGGTATCAGCTGCACCAATTAAACATTTGTAACCAGATTTTTGAGCTAAATGGGCGATTTTCCCGATAGTAGTCGTTTTCCCCGCCCCATTGACTCCTGTGATTAGCCAAATATTTAAACTGTCTTTTTCGGGAGCAAACCCCAAGGTACTAGATTTTGTGGGGGCTTCTAACATATCCCGCAATATTTGTTTCAGATAGGCGATCGCCTCTTCTGGGGGTGTTACCTCTTGGAGTATTTTTTTTTGCAGGGTATTGATAATAAAATCCGTCGCTTCTACACCCACATCAGCTTGGAGCAACAACGACTCAATCGCTGATACAGCATCTTGATTAAGAGGTCCTTGACCAACAATCGCTCTCAGCTGGTTAATTATACTACGCCGGGTTTTATCTAAACCCTGACGTAATTTTCTCAGCCAAGTAATTTCTTCTAAAGAAACATCTTCTGCTCGTCTTCCTTGAGCTGCTAAAACTTCTGCTGACCAGACAAAACCATCATCAAATACTAAATTGGGATTTTCTACTGCTGTTTCTGGAGGATTAGTAGTAGCGTTGATTGTCTCTAATTGAGTAAGTTCAATTGCAGTATTGATTAATCTTTCTTGTTTAGCTTGCCTTTCCGCTTCCGCTCTAGCTAAAAATGATAAATTTTCGGCTGATGTGATTAACTCCTGGGAGTTATCCTCACTAACAAACACTTCTAGCTGCAGCGATTCAGCAATTTTCTCTTGTACTTCTACTGGTAATTTCTGCCTTTGCTGAATATTTTTGTAAGCAGCTTTAGCAAATGCCAACAAGTCCTCTGTATCTGGTGTAATTTCTGTAGCCAATTCTGGTTGAGTTTCTTGTACAGGTGGAATTTCTGCCTGTGACTGCTCTACACTCTGGAGGTCATTTGGGGAGTCATTATTCTGACGGCGAAACCAATTAAAAGCCATTTTAGCTATTGGATGAATAGGAATGGGTAAATAAAAAATCGAGAATTGCATCTAAATTCTCGACGACTGGGGGAGAAGAGAATAGACGTTGATCGCTTATGCAGTTTTTTTCTGCTCTACTACCCGGCGGAGAACACCATTAATAAATCGATGCCCTTCCTCTCCACTGTAGCGTTTCGCTAGTTCAACGGCTTCATTAATAGCAATACTTTGGGGAACCTCCATGAATTTAATTTCCGCTACAGCAATTTGTAAAATATCTCTATCAATTTGAGCTAGACGAGTTACTTGCCAATCAACTAACGCTTCAGAAATCACTTGTTCAATCGCGTTACGGTTTTCGTTAACAATAATTACAATTTCTTTAGCGTAGTTACGTACTTCCTGATCTTGATTAGCTAACTGAATTAATTCTGGGAATTCAACTGCTGTTCCCAATTGATTGATTGCTATTTGAGTAGAAGCGATCGCCTCTTGCAGCATCGTTCTTGCTGTATTTAAGTCAGAGGCCCGAGTTTGACTACTTAACAGTCGGTCATTACTGCGTTGCAAATCAGCAGATGCATTATTTAGGGTATCCTGGACTTCCGAAGTGAGTGTACGTACTGCTCCTAAAACCAACTTGGATACTAGTTGATCGTCTGTTAATTTGTCTAGTTTCTTGGGACTAACTGGCAATTGGCTAAGACTTAAAAGTGCTAATTCGCGGGCTATTTGCTGGGGTTTACGGGGTTGCATAAGGAAGAAATAGGGATGAGGGAGCTACCAATTGGAGCCACCACAAGGTGGAGCATCGGGTGGGAAGAATCAAACTCTCACTAAACAATCAGTTAAATGAGTGATAAACGAGTAATTCTGTTGTTAATCTACTTTACTAGCTTACTAAAATCATGCTCTTTCTTTTCCCGACTCTCAATTCTCGACTCTCGACTCCCAATGGAACTGGTTTCCCAAATTTTGAGCAAAATTAAATATTCATAGAAGGCTTGTAAAGTACACCAAGCCAACCCAGCTCGTCCATCTAGCCATCCTCCTAAAATAAAATACATATACACAAAACGGAGTAATGGTCTTGCAGGTAAACGTAAAGAGACATCTTTGAGGGCTCGGCGTCTTTCAACTTCCGATTTACCAAAAAAGAGTTCTCGCCATTTAACATCACCATTGCTTAGTTGATGCAATGTCTCTTTGGCTTCATCTGTAGAATAACGATTATGTTTATCAATCCAACGAGCTAAACCTTTACTACACGTATAATGAGGATAAGTTTCTCTTAAAAAACTAATTTCGCCATCATACACCTCTCGTTCAGTATGTCCATAGTCTGTAAACCAAACTTGACCATGGCGAAAAAGGCGTAATTGATAACGCGGATATTGGGTACTATAACGAATCCAACGATCAAAGAATATCACCCTCTCAGCTACGTAATAACCAATATATCTCTGATTTTTACTTGCTGCTAGACACTCATTAAAAAGTTCTGGTGTCATCCGCTCGTCAGCTTCTAGAATATAAACCCATTCATATTTCGGGGTAATATTCTCCAACATCCAAGTACGTTGGCGTCCATGACTTTCAAAGGAGTGTTGGACAAGGCGTACAGGATAATGACTAGTAATTTCAGGAGTGCGATCGCTGCTAAAAGAATCTACTACGATAATGTCGTCCGATAACATAGCGGACTCAATACAAGCAGCAATATCTACCTCTTCATTATACGTCAGTATGTAAATTGATAACATTTCCTAGCTTGATAGCGATGGGATTAAATTGTAGTTGTTGGCAGGTGCAAATCTTTAGGGCTTAGATAAGGGTTAGATATTCCACTTATGCACTTTAACACATAAAGTGATGGCAGTATAAACCATCAACTATTCCTTGAATAGATTTCTACTGCCTCTCACTGAAGTCAAGTATTAACGTACTGGTACCTTGCGTTTACTGCCTCGCAAAACACCTAAACTAATTAGTCCGGTTGAGCTAATGATTAAGTAAGCAATAGCATACAGCAGGCTGCTAATACCGATACGTAATCCAGACCTCCAAGCATTTTGTTGAGCTTGTTTTTCCGCTTCTTCCTTGCGTTGGCGGATTTGAGTCCGCTTTTGACCAGCTACTTCGGTAGGATCTGTTTTTTGGATAATGAATTTGTCAATTTCTTCGGGATGTGCTTTAAACTTTTTAAGCAGGTCTTTCTGCTCTGCAGGAAGCTGCGGATTATCTATTGCTTGCTTATACTTTTGGTCGTCTTTGATCAGTTCTGTAAACTGGTTTTTAGCTTGAGATCTTACTTGCTCTAACTGCTTTCTAGCTTGCTCATTGTTCATTTGAGCCTGAAATTGGGATAGTTGAGTGTTGATTTGGTTTTCTGCTTGCTGGGCATCTTTGTTAATTTGCTCTACTGCTTGTTTGCTAGCTTGTCCAACATTATTTATGTGCCAGGGGAAAATAATTAAAAACATAACCCCCAAAAAACCAGCTAAGACAAACGCGGGGAATCTGAAATCAATACCCTTGAATCGTTCATTACCAGCATCGACTTGGTCAACCCAATAAGCGACCAGCAATAACACTATGCCAATTAAAGGCACAATCGCCCTATCGACTAAATTAGTCGCCAAAGAAATTTGTACTTGTTTGTTACTGATGCTGAAATCCAGCATCAAAATCGCAAAATCAATAAAGAATGAGACAACACAAACTATGCCTACGGTTTTCAGGGATAGAGATATGTTCGATGCAGCAACACGGTTAACCATAATTTCTTGCCAACTTTTGGTGAATTCTAAATCTATATCTAAAGTTACTCGAATATTGTTACCATAATTTTAGACGTTAACATAGATAGATAAGTTATTTCGAGCTAAGCATTGAAGCGTAATACTAAATACTACACGTTGTAATTAGAACAATTCCTTTACATATACAGACTAGCATTAAAGTATACATTAGAAAATATATTTTTAGGTCTATTTCCCCTCAAGAATGAATTTCTAGCTAAATAAAAAATTTGATCGCCCAAGAGAGCAAAAAAATAAAGCATAATTAAGTTTTCTCGATTTTGTCAATTTTTAGCCATTAGCCGGAAGCTAGAGTCTTAGATACTGTAGGCTTTCGGTGCTACTTTACTAGCCGAACTATGAACACAGGAACAATTAAACAATATGGTTCACTACCTATCCGTATAGGAGTACTAGGTTTTGGTGGGCTAGGGCAAGCTGCCGCTAAGGTACTTGCAGGTAAACAGGAAATGCTGTTAGTTGCAGCAGTAGATCAACAAGGCTATGCCTATGCTGAAGAGGGATTAAACACTGCGGCATGTTTGGCTACTTATCAAGCTCAAGGCTCAGTAGGCTATTTAGATTCCTGTGGAGTATTAACAAATAAGAGTATTCAGGATTTTGTTGCCAGTAAACAATTTATTGACGGTTACTTCCTGGCTTTACCCAATCTACCCAACGATTTTATCCCCTCTGTTGCCAAAGAGTTTATCCAATCCGGTTGGCAAGGGGTAATAGTCGATGCTATAAAGCGTACTAGCGCGGTAGAGCAACTCCTCGCTATGAAAGAGGAACTGCAAGCAGCAGGGATTACTTATATGACTGGATGTGGTGCTACACCTGGATTGTTAACCGCTGCTGCTGCTCTAGCAGCGCAAAGCTATGCTGAAATTCACCGGGTAGAAATTACTTTTGGAGTAGGAATTGGCAATTGGGAAGCTTATCGTGCCACTGTCCGTGAGGATATTGGACATATGCCAGGATGGGACATAGAAAAGGCTAAAGCCATGACTGATCTGGAAGTAGCTGCACTGTTGGAGCAAACTAATGGTGTATTGACTTTAGAGAATATGGAACATGCTGATGATGTCATGCTCGAAGTTGCTGGCATCGTGGGACGCGATCGCGTTACGGTAGGAGGTGTAGTTGATACCCGTAATCCTCAAAAACCTCTGAGTACCAATGTTAAAGTAACAGGGCGTACTTTTGAAGGAAAAATTTCCACTCATACCTTTACTTTAGGTGATGAAACTAGTATGGCAGCTAATGTATGTGGTCCTGCTTTTGGTTATCTCAAAGCAGGCTATCAATTACATCAGCGGGGTATTTATGGCATATTTACAGCAGCAGAAATTATGCCAAAATTTGTGAAGTAGGAAGTAGGAAGGGTGTTACACCCTTCCTACTTCCTAACTTATTCACCAGAATAGACACTAACAGTGTTTTCTTCAACAATGGTAGTTGTTGATTGAATTATAAATGGTAGGTCTGCACCTACAAGACCGCGTTGAATTCGCTCTGATGTCTCAGAGGAGATTAAAAATAGGGGATAAATCGTATTCACACCCTCACTTAAAACATGGCTATGACGATATGGCATCAGCCATTCATAATCTTTATCTAACAAAACTTGTGTCTGACGCCAGCGTCCTAGCAATTCGGAAAAGTCTTCTTGGGGACGATGGATGAAAAGCAGAATTTCAGTCCCAGCTTTTATTTTCCACTCTGGGTCACACATTAAAATGGCTATATCACATGGTAAGCATAAAGCATCGAGTGTTTTTGTTGTAGAATCACGCAGACGAACCACAGGTAACGGGATAGTGATAGCGCTTTCTTGGGGACGGCGGAGACTGGGGATCATTTCAAAATACGGACGATGCTGTTTGAGCAATGCGATCGCAGAGGTATTATGGCTATACTCTGTCAAGCTAGCTTCATAGAAAGATTTCTGCACAGGCATATTGATTAAATGAATTAAATTTAACTGCTTAAGCTAATTTCTCAAATACTTTGAATAGAGGTAGATACATGGCTAACAAAATTGTCCCTACCATTCCTCCTAAAACCACAATCATCAGGGGTTCTATAATACTCGTGAGTGCTTTAACTGACTGTTCAACTTCATCTTCGTAGAAATCAGCAATTTTCATCAACATGGCGTCTATTTCCCCAGTTTCTTCGCCGATGCTAATCATTTGAATTGCCATTGGTGGGAAAACATTCTCTTTTTGTAAGGCGATACTAATCATACCTCCTTGTTGGATTTCTATGCGTGCTGCGTCAATAGCATTTGCGACTACTTGGTTGCCAGAGGTATTCCGTACAATTTCTAGGGAAGTCAGAATTGGTACTCCTGACCGAGTTAGAGCCCCAAAAGTTCGACTAAACCGAGCTACTGCCGATTTTTGAATTAAGTCACCAAATAAGGGCATTTTCAAGGAAAATCTGTCAATGGTTTCTTTGCCAACACGAGTTTTGTAATACTGGATGAAAGCAATCCTTGCTCCTATAAGAAAACCGAAAACAACAGCAGCTTTCCAACTTCTTAATACCACACTGCAATCCATCAAAAACTGAGTCAGTGGAGGTAATTCTGTACCTATGGTCTTGAAAATAGCAGCAAAAATGGGGATGAGAAATATAGTCATACCCAGAAAGATGGCTGTAGCGATAAACCCTACAATTGTGGGATATGCTAAAGCTGATTTAATTTGGTTTTGTAATCGAGCCACATCTTCTAAAAGTTTAGCTAGACGATTGAGGACTTCATCAAGTACACCTCCCACCTCGCCGGCTTGAATCATACTAACGTATAAATTATCAAAACATTCAGGATGCTTACGCATAGCATCGGAAAGATTTACTCCACTTTGGACATCACTGCTAATCCTCAGTAGTGATTCTTTTAGTTTAGGATTAGGACATTGTTCAGATAGCACACCCAAACCCCTGACAATTGCTACCCCTGCATTTACTAGAGCAGCCAATTGACGGGAGAAAACTGCTTTATCTTTGATAGAAACTTTAACTAAAGAATTCTGAAAGCCTTTTAAGTCAAAATTAAATTGTGGACCTGATGATTCTTTCAAATCTTGAATAACGAAGCCCTGTTCTCTAAGACTAGCACGGGCTGCAACTAAGGAATCAGCTACAAATTTTTCTTTGCGAGCTTTTCCACGAGCATCTTGTACACGAGCGAGGTATGTAGGCATAAGAGTTTAGTAGAGGATAGGGAGCAGAGGGGTAGGGGACTTTTGCCCCTACTTTTTAATGTGCTTTAGCAGCGGTTTTAGCAGCGGCTGCTTGTCCTGCTGGAGGACCACCAATCAGACGTTGGACTTCATCTGGCTTGGATGTTTTTGCCATTGCTGATTCAAAAGAAATTGTCCCATCTTTGTACATATCAGCTAAAACCCTTTCTAGGGTTTGCATACCTAATTTACCGCCGGTCTGAATAGCTGAGTAAATTTGGGCTGTTTTACCTTCACGAATTAAGTTGGAAATAGCAGGAGTGACAATCATAATTTCCTGCGCCATTTTTCGTCCATATTCACCAGGTTTAGGATTCTTCTTAGGTACTAATGTTTGACTAAAAACTGCGACTAAGGAATTAGATAACTGTACTCTTACTTGTGTTTGTCTCTCATGGGGAAAAACGTCAATGATCCGGTCCACTGTTTGTGCAGCTGAACTTGTATGTAGAGTACCAAATACCAAGTGTCCTGTTTCTGCTGCGGAAATAGCCAAAGAAATTGTTTCCAAATCGCGCATTTCCCCTACTAAAACAATGTCGGGGTCTTCTCTTAGCGCTGCTTTTAAGGCATTAGCAAAGCTCTTAGTATCTTCCCCAAGTTGTCGCTGGTGAACCAAGCTTTTAATTGGTTCGTAAACAAATTCTATTGGGTCTTCTACTGTAAGAATATGTTCTGCTCTAGTGCGGTTAATTAAATCAATCATTGCCGCTAGCGTAGTTGTTTTTCCAGAACCAGTAGGTCCGGTAACTAGAATCAATCCTCTGGGTTTTTCCGACATTTCCCTGACTATATCAGGTAAGCCTAGTTTTTCAAAATTAGGAATCTTAGAGCTGAGAGCGCGTAGACAAGCAGCATAAGCACCGCGTTCTTTATAAACATTCACCCGAAATCTAGCTAACCCTTTCACTCCATAGGAACAGTCTAGTTCCCAAGTTTGTTCTAAAGTCTTGCGCTGGGTGTTGTTTAGCATACTAAAAATCAACCTTTGGCACTGGTCAGATGAGAGAGGTTCATCTCCAATAGGTTGGAGATGACCACTAACCCGAAAATAAGGTGGTAAACCCGCAGATAAATGCATATCCGAACCACCCATTTCAATCAATTGCTCCATCAAATCTTCAATCATTAATTCCATAGTTTTTCTCCAGTTTTAGGAAAATGTTTATTTAGCCAGAATCTCCCATCTGAATCAAAAGCATAACTAGTCAAAAAATCGAGATGTCAAACAGTAAGGACAATCTAGCCATTCTGGCTGCAATTCAGCGTTACAAGTTCGACAAGTAAGACCACTCTTCCGTTTAGCTTTTAATTCAGCTTCTAAACCTGTATCAGTAAATGTCACCCGATCTACTTCATCTAGCGTAGTAGCACCTTGACGTACTAAATCTAAACTATAAGCAAGTAGAGTTTTCATTCCCTCTTCTACTGCTATTTCCTTGATCCGCTCTGTAGGAGCTTCCTGGTTGATTAAAGTTTGGAGATTTTCAGTAATCCGCATGACTTCATAAACACCGCAACGTCCTCTATAGCCACTACCATTACAATTTGGACAAAGTTGATTTTTTTCCTTAGCATCATTTATGGATTCTGGTAATAAGGCATTAGCTTTATAGAAAGTTACACCTATATCCGTAGAAGCTGTGAGACCATAACGAGCTAATTCCTCAGAGGTGGGAGTGTAAGGAATTCGACATTCCGCACATACTCTACGTACCAAGCGTTGTGCCAAGACCCCAATCAAAGAACTAGACACCATAAAAGGCTCAATACCCATTTCCCCCAAACGAGCGATCGCACCTGGAGCATCATTTGTATGTAGAGTAGTTAAAACCAAGTGTCCTGTTAAAGCTGCCTCGATCGCAGTTTTTGCTGTTTCCTTATCTCGTGTTTCACCCACAAGTAATACATCAGGATCTTGGCGTAAGAAAGCTCGCAAAGCAGTCGCAAAATCGAGACCTTTCTCCCGAATTACCTGTACTTGAGTAATTCCTGGCAAACTGTATTCAATGGGATCTTCTACAGTACTAATATTAATCCCTGGGTCATTTTTTTCCGCCAAGGCTGAATACAGCGAAGTTGTTTTACCTGAACCAGTCGGACCTGTAACTAAAATTAGACCAAAAGGACGGCTAACCATATCCTGGACAATTTGCAAAGTCTCTGGGTCGGTAATTAACTTATTTAATCCCAATTGGGTAGAGGAGTTATCCAGAATCCGCAAAACTACCTTTTCACCATACCGACTAGGTAAGGTATTCACCCGGAAATCCACCTTTCTCCCTTCAAATACCCGACGAATACGTCCATCTTGAGGTAATCGTCTTTCAGCAATATCCAGATTAGCAATAATTTTAAATCTAGCTGTTACTGCTGGAATGATTTTCTTGGGTAGAGGGTCAAAAGCTTGGCGTAACACCCCATCTTTCCGAAACCGCACGCGTAAGTTTTCTTCTTGTGGTTCAATATGAATATCAGAAACCTTTTCGTGTAAAGCTTTTGCTAGGATTCTATTCACCAGATTGATGACTGGAGCATCTTCAGCCCCCTTTTTCACTCCAGCTAAATCGTCCTCCATTTCATCTGGAGCATCTTCCATATTCAGACCATCGAGATTGAGTAAATCCTGATTAATATCTACAGACTTCTCTTGTTCGATGTGCTTTTGTTTGATAGCTAATTCATCTAGATACTTATTGATGATCTGCTGATAATCTTCCTGAGTAATTACCATGCGCTGCAAAGACAAGTTTTGCGGACGTAATATCCGATTCAAGTCATCCGAAGCTTCCAGGTTATCAGGATCAACCATCGCCACTAAAACATAAGGCGGATTATTGTCATCGTGTCTTGACAATGGGACTAAGCGATGACGCCGACAGATATCTACCGGAATCAAGGTTTCAATCAGTGTGGCTACCATGCCAGTACCAATTTGATTCACCTCTGGATCGAGGGATTCAACGCCATAGAGTATTTTCAGCTCAAACAGATGCTGTTTCTTATACTCTCGGAGTAACTCTGGTGTTAATTGTCTCCCAGTAATTGACTCCAGTACTTCTGTTAATGGTCTGCCAGACTTGCGACTTTCAATCAGCGCTTGCCTCATTTGTTCGTTGTTGATATAGCCAGACTGTACTAGCTTGCTACCAAACGGCGAAAACTCTGTTCTGGCGGTAAGAGCGGTACTTTTCTTCTGTGAGGAGTAAGTCATAAGCAGTAAATTAAGTTCGAGAAGGCTCTTGTTCCAGTATTCCCACAGTATGGGCAATAATTCCCATAGGGAATGTATTAAATTTTAGTTTAAAAATTTTTTCTCCGGCAAGAAAATTGCAGAATCTATTTTGCCCACGCTAATATTATCTGGGACGATTAGATGATAATGGGCGAAAATAGACAGGTAAACAATAAAAGGATTGCAATTGGGTGAACCAATAGAGGTAAATCAAGCAATGAAAAGCGACTCCCCAGCTCAAACTAACTCTAATGAATCTGCCAGTGAGGTAACTGAAGTGGTAGCCCAAACTAATTTAGCAGCAGATACTCCACTTACAGAAGAAAATGGCGTCGCTGGGTCAGAGAAAACTGAAGTAGCAACTGTAGCTTTGGCCGATTTGACTCAACAGATTCATTCTCTGAAAGCACAATTAGACGAGCGTGTAACTCAATATATGCGGATCGCCGCAGATTTTGAGAATTATCGCAAACGCACTTCTAAGGAAAAAGAAGAATTAGAGACACTGGTGAAGCGGAATACCATTATGGAACTGCTGCCAGTAGTGGACAATTTTGAGCGTGCTCGCTCCCACCTAAAACCCCAAACTGATGGTGAGATGACAATCCACAAAAGCTATCAGGGGGTTTACAAACAATTAGTAGAATCTCTGAAAAGATTAGGCGTTTCGCCAATGCGTCCAGAAGGACAAGAGTTTGACCCTAACTTGCACGAAGCAGTTATGCGTGAGCCTACAGATCAACAACCTGAGGGAACAGTACTAGAAGAGCTAGTACGTGGATACTATTTAGGTGACCGCGTACTACGCCATTCTATGGTTAAAGTGGCTGCTGCTCAAGAGGATATATCTCCAATTGAGGAAGAGCCAGCATCGGTTTTAGAAGAAAGTTAGTCAAGGAAACAAATTTTTAGATTTTAGATTTTGTCTTCCCAATCCAAAATCTAAAATCTAAGAATGGTATATTACAGCAGGAGTAACACCCATCAAATTAAGAACCTCAAATTCTTAATGATCAGAAATTTACATACACAATTGTTCAGAGTGGTTGTTTCTCAGTAAAAATAAAGATAGTCAAAAGATCAGGTAATATTACTTAGCTAAGCTACTGCGGTATGGGAAAAGTTATAGGGATTGATTTAGGTACTACTAACAGTTGCGTCGCTGTTTTAGAAGGTGGTCAACCGATTGTGATCGCCAACTCTGAAGGAGGGCGAACAACACCTAGCATTGTGGGTTTTGGTAAGAGCGGCGATCGCTTAGTGGGCCAATTAGCCAAACGACAAGCTGTAACTAATGCAGAAAACACAGTTTACAGCATTAAAAGATTTATTGGTCGGCGCTGGGAAGATACTCAGGTAGAACGGGAACGTGTACCTTATAGCTGCATCAAAGGTAGAGATGATACTGTCGATGTGCAAATTCGGGGACGCAATCACACTCCTCAAGAAATATCCTCCATGATCCTGCAAAAACTCAAACAGGATGCAGAAAACTTTCTGGGTGAAGCTGTAAGTAAAGCCGTAATTACTGTACCAGCATATTTTACAGATGCGCAAAGACAAGCAACTAAAGACGCGGGAACAATCGCCGGATTGGAAGTATTGCGGATTATTAACGAACCTACCGCCGCTGCTTTAGCCTTTGGTTTAGACAAACAAGACCAAGAGCAATTAATTTTGGTGTTTGACCTGGGCGGTGGAACTTTTGATGTTTCGATTTTGCAGCTTGGGGATGGAGTTTTTGAAGTTAAAGCAACTAGTGGTAACAATCAACTAGGCGGAGACGATTTCGATAACTGTATTGTTACTTGGATGTTGGAAACCTTCCAGCAGCAGGAAAAGCAAGACATTAGCCAAGACAAAATGGCGCTACAACGTCTACGAGAAGCTGCGGAAAAAGCTAAAATTGAACTTTCCAGCATGGTTAACACCTCCATTAACCTACCCTTCATCACTTCCAATGCTGAAGGACCAAAACATCTGGAAATGGAATTAAGTCGCTCTAAATTTGAAGAACTTACAGGGCATTTAATCGCAGCGACTATAGAACCGATGATCCAAGCGATCAAAGACGCCGACTTGAAACCACAAGACATTGATCGGATTATTTTAGTCGGGGGTTCCACGCGGATTCCGGCAGTCCAAAATGCACTGATTAAGTTTTTTAATGGCAAAGCCCCTGACCGCTCGATCAATCCTGATGAAGCAGTAGCGTTAGGTGCTGCTATTCAAGCTGGAGTGTTAGCAGGAGAAGTTGATACACTGCTACTCTTAGATGTCACACCCCTATCTTTGGGAATAGAAACTTTAGGAGAAGTTTTCACCAAGATCATTGAACGCAATACCACAATTCCTACCAGCAAATCTCAAGAATTTTCTACAGCTGTAGATGGACAGACCTCCGTGGAAATCCATGTTCTGCAAGGGGAGCGAGCTATGGCTAGAGACAACAAAAGCCTGGGTAAATTTCTCCTCACAGGTATTCCTCCTGCTCCGCGTGGTGTACCACAAATTGAAGTAGCCTTTGAAATCGATGTCAATGGTATCCTGAAAGTTTCTGCTCAAGACAAGGGTACAGGTAGAGAACAAAGTGTCCGGATTACAAATACAGGTGGTTTAAGCGGGACTGAAATCGAGCGGATGCGACAAGAAGCCGAATTGTATGCTGAAGAAGATAAAAAACGGAAGGAATTAGTTGAACTCAGAAACCAAGCAAATAATTTGCTCTCCAGTTATGAATCTACCCTCAAAGATAATGGTGATTTAATCAGCGCCCAGATTAAGTCCTTAGCTAATGAAAAGGTTGTAGAACTACAAGTGTTATTAAATCAACCCACTCAAAATACAGAAGAATTGAAGCATCTGCTAGAAAATTTCCAACAAACCTTGTTTGCTATTGGTGCTGATGTTTATAATCGAGCCAACAAGCAACCTGAAGACTTGGACAGGAGTGACCAGGAAACTGCTTTAGCTCCTGAACCAGACACTTCCATGAGCGGAACATTAATACCTCAATTCAACTTTGATTTTGACGAGGAAAGTACAGCACAAGCTGATTATGAAGCGATAGACTAAGGGATAGGGAATCTCTAACAAAGAAGAACTTACAGTAATTTTCCTTTCCCTAAAGATGGTAACAGATCGGCTTTCCACACTCTTGGGGTGTGGTTAATTCCTCTAACTTATCAGCAAGTTTTCTTTCGTCTAAGTAACACAATTGTAGAAAGACAAATAGTTTAACTTCCTTCCTGCTAACTTTTACCCTTGCTTATATGGCCCGCGACTATTATGAAATTTTGGGTGTCTCCCGCGACGCCGACAAAGAAGAAATCAAACAAGCATACCGCCGTTTAGCCCGGAAGTTCCACCCAGATGTGAACAAAGAAGCGGGCGCGGAAGAGAGGTTTAAAGAAATAAACCGTGCTTATGAAGTACTTTCCGAGCCAGAAATCCGCACCCGCTACGACCGTTTTGGTGAAGCAGGTGTATCTGGGGCTGCTGCTAGCGCTGGATTTCAAGATATGGGAGATATGGGTGGTTTTGCCGATATCTTTGAAAGTATTTTTAGTGGCTTTGCTGGTGGTGGTATGGGTGGACCTACTACCCAAAAACGACGTAGCGGGCCTGTACGAGGAGACGATCTGCGACTAGATTTGAAGTTGGATTTTCGGGAAGCTGTATTTGGTGGTGAAAAGGAAATACGGATTTCCCATCTAGAAACTTGTGAAGTCTGTAGTGGTTCTGGCGCTAAACCCGGAACTCGTCCCCGGAATTGTACAACTTGTAATAGCTCAGGGCAGGTGCGCCGTGTCACCAAGACTCCTTTTGGCAGTTTTACCCAAGTCTCGACTTGTCCTACTTGTAATGGCACAGGTATGGTAGTTGAGGATAAGTGTGAAGCTTGTGATGGTAAGGGGTGTAATCAGGTCACCAAGAAACTAAAAATTACTATTCCTGCTGGAGTAGATAATGGTACACGCTTACGCATTTCCCAGGAAGGTGATGCTGGTCAGCGGGGTGGGCTGCCTGGGGATTTGTACGTCTATTTGTTTGTCAACGAAGATGAGGAATTTCAAAGAGATGGAATTAATGTCCTCTCAGAAATTAAAGTTAGTTATCTACAAGCAATTTTAGGCTGTCGTTTGGAAGTAAACACAGTAGATGGTGCAGTTGAACTCGTAATTCCTGCGGGAACTCAACCAAATACAGTGATGAAGTTAGAAAATCGGGGCGTTCCTCGTTTAGGAAATCCTGTGAGCCGGGGAGACCATATGCTGACAATTTTAATTGATATTCCTAACAAAATTACTTTGGAAGAGAGAGAACTGTTAGAAAAACTAGCTAAAATTAAAGGAGACCGCACTGGAAAAGGTGGCTTAGAAGGTTTTTTGGGAAATTTGTTTAAGTAATGCAATCCTCTCCCCTGTCAACTCCTGATGCTCAAATTGATCTACGTGGTACTCCCTGCCCGATTAATTTTGTGCGGACAAAGCTATACTTGGAAAAAATGCCTCATGGAAGTTTATTAGAAGTCTGGTTAGATGCTGGAGAACCTATTGAACAAGTCCCAGACAGTTTATCTATGTGTGGATATCTAGTGGAAAGAATTACAGATTGCTCCGGCTATTTTTCCGTTTTGGTGCGTCGTCCTCTGTCTGTGGCATGAAAGGGGGAGCGATTTTTCCCACAGGACAGTTATTAGGTACAGTCTTAGCTGTACAGGCTAATTTTTATCGCGTCCGCATTGACCTCGAAGATAAACAAGGGAGTAGTGGAAATCACCAACCCGATATTCCACCTAGTTTGTTAACTCCTGGTCCGGTTATTCTCTGTACTCGCAGAACCCGCTTGAAGAAAATTGGTCAACAAGTGATGGTGGGCGACCGCGTCCGCATCACAGAAGCGGATTTGTCTGGTGGGAGAGGCGCTATTGAATCCGTTTTCCCTAGACAGAGCCAGTTAGACCGTCCAGCGATCGCCAACGTTAACCAGGTGCTATTGGTATTTGCTGTCGCTGACCCACCTTTAGAGCCTTACCAGCTGAGTAAATTTCTGATTAAAGCTGAGTCTACAGGTTTAGATGTCATTCTTTGCTTAAACAAAAGTGATTTAGTTTCGCAGATGGTTCAACAAGAGATCGGCGATCGCGTCAGGGGTTGGGGATATCAACCACTCCTGATCAGCTTGACACAGGGGAGCAACCTGGAACAAGCTGTGAATCGTTTGCACCAAAGAACTACCGTGGTAGCCGGACCTTCTGGAGTCGGTAAGTCTAGCTTGATTAATCGGCTGATTCCTGACGCCGAACTGCGCGTGGGAGAAGTTTCCGGCAAATTAGCTAGAGGTCGTCATACCACACGCCATGTAGAATTATTCGCCCTACCTAGCGGTGGTTTATTAGCAGATACTCCAGGCTTTAATCAGCCCGATTTGGACTGTACCCCCACAGAATTAGTCCATTATTTTCCCGAAGCTAGACAGAGGTTAGCGGTAGCTAGTTGTCGATTCAGTGATTGTTTACATCGGGATGAGCCTGATTGTGTCGTTCGGGGTGATTGGGAGCGATATTCCCATTATTTGGAGTTTTTAACCGCAGCGATCGCCAGACTTACCCAACTTAATCAACAAACTGACCCCGAATCTACTACAAAACTAAAAAGTAAAAGTAAAGGTGAAAGCCAATACGAACCGAAACTAGAAAGTAAAAAATATCGCCGGGTGGCTCGGAAAACTCAATTACAAGCCTTAGATGATTTATATCAAGAACGGGATGAATAAACAATCCCAATATAGTCTTAAAATATTGTTAACTTCAGATAAAACTCTCCACTGCAATTTATAGGTAATACCCGCAGAAATATTATGGTTAAAGGCTATGTCGCACTTGTACTTCATGCACATCTACCCTTTGTTCGTCACCCTGAAAGTGATTATGTGCTAGAAGAAGAATGGCTTTATGAAGCCATTACTGAAACTTATATACCTTTGTTGAAAGTATTTGAAGGTTTAAAGCGGGATGGGATTGACTTTAAAATCACCATGAGCATGACACCGCCCTTAGTCTCCATGCTGCGTGACCAGCTATTACAAGAACGCTATAACGCTCACTTGTCTACATTAGAGAAGCTTGTAGAACTAGAGATAGAAAGGAATAGCCATAATGGACATCTGCGTTATTTAGCGGAGCATTACGCGGCTGAATTTAAGGGAGCAAGGGAGCTATGGGAAAGATACCAATGTGATTTAGTCACAGCCTTTAAACAGTTTCAAGATACAAATAACCTAGAGATCATTACTTGTGGAGCAACTCATGGTTATTTACCCCTAATGAAGATGTATCCACAGGCTGTGTGGGCACAAATTCAGGTAGCTTGCGAACACTATCAGCAAACTTTTGGTCAAGCTCCTAGAGGAATTTGGTTACCGGAATGCGCTTACTATGAAGGTTTAGAGCGGATGCTGGCGGATGCTGGACTGCGCTACTTCTTAACTGATGGACATGGTATTCTTTACGCTCGCCCGCGCCCCCGATTTGGCACTTATGCGCCAATTTTTACCGAAACTGGTGTAGCTGTCTTTGGTCGAGACCATGAATCTTCTCAACAGGTATGGTCTTCAGAAGTGGGTTATCCCGGTGCATCAGAGTATCGAGAATTTTATAAGGATTTGGGTTGGGAAGCAGAATATGAGTATATCAAACCCTACATCATGCCCAATGGTCAGCGGAAAAACACGGGGATTAAGTACCATAAAATCACTGGACGTGGTTTAGGACTTTCGGATAAAGCACTTTACGATCCCTACTGGGCAAGGGAAAAGGCAGCAGAACACTCTGCTAACTTTATGTATAACCGCGAGCAACAAGTAGAGAATTTAAACAGTCTCATGGGGCGTCCACCAATTATTGTTTCTCCCTATGATGCGGAGTTATTTGGTCATTGGTGGTATGAGGGTCCTTGGTTTATTGATTATTTGTTCCGTAAGTCATGGTACGACCAAACAACCTATGCAATGACCCATTTGGCGGATTATTTACAAGCTTATCCAAACCAACAAGTTTGTCGTCCTTCTCAGTCAAGTTGGGGATTTAAAGGATTCCATGAATATTGGTTAAATGATACTAATGCTTGGATTTATCCGCACTTACACAAAGCGGCGGAGCGGATGATTGAAATTTCCCATTTGGAACCAGAGGATGAGTTACAATGGAAGGCTCTGAATCAAGCAGCTAGAGAGTTACTACTGGCGCAATCTTCTGACTGGGCGTTTATTATGCGGACAGGAACCATGGTTCCTTATGCAGTGAGGAGGACGCGATCGCACCTGATGCGGTTCAATAAGTTATATGAAGATGTGAAAAATAGCAAAGTGGATAGTGGTTGGTTGGAAAAAGTAGCGTTGATAGACAATATTTTCCCGGAAATCAACTATCGCGTCTATCGTCCAGTTTATTAGAACTTGTCCGGCTCGAATTAATCTGAGCCTGACAGTTGTGGAAAAATAGTAGTACAATATTAATTTAGAGTTGTTCTCAAGATAGACTATGACTCCGCAGCAACTGGTAAATAGCAACGACGAAATCATCACAGAAGTAGATATTGATAATCTGGTGATTGAGGATGATACGCCAGTGGACAATTTTCAATCAGAGAAGCAACAACGCTTACTTGTGGAACCTCTCTATAGTTCGCAAGTTCTGCCAACACCATTCCTTGCTGCTGCAAATGTAGGATTATTCTACAAACCCAAAACCGAACCAATTGTTCCAGATAATCTCCTCAGCTTGGGTGTCCAAGTATCCGGCGATTTGACACAAAAGCGAAATCGCTCCTATTTTGTGTGGGAATTAGGAAAATTACCAGAGGTTTGTATTGAGATTGTTTCTAACGATGAAGGAAATGAACTAACCCTAAGTCAGAAAGCACAACGAGAAGGAAAAAAGGTTTGTAAAAAAGATATTTATAGTCAAATTCCCATTAATTACTATGTTGTATTCGACCCTTTAGAGCAGATCCAAGACAAAGCTAATATGGATGGTGCTTTACTGCGGGTGTGGAAGTTATCAAAAAATAGATATGTAGAAATAACTCCCTCCACAGGAATCAGGGATGTGGGGAAATCAATTTGGTTAGATGAAGTTGGGTTAGGATTAACTTTATGGTCAGGAAGGTTTGAAGAACAATTGACAAGGACATGGCTCCGTTGGTGTGAATCTGATAGTCAGGTGGTTCCCACTGGAGCCGAAGCAGCAGAATTTCAACGTCAACAAGCAGAATTTCAACGTCAACAAGCAGAATTTCAACGTCAACAAGCAGAATTTCAACGTCAACAAGCAGAATTTCAACGTCAACAAGCAGAATTTCAACGTCAACAGGCTGAATTAGCTAATCATCGTGCTGAACAACTAGCTGCACAATTAATTGCTCTGGGTATTAATCCAGATTGAACAAAGCACAATAGTTTAACTTAATATATACTAGGAGTGGGATATAAATTCTATATTTATATAAAACCCACACCCTCGTATATTTCACTTATCGCCAGAGAAACTCCTACCGAATCCAAAACAATTTGTCCTTCTTCCCATCGATATTCCTGTAACAACCATCGTCCTTCGCCTGTATTCAGATAATGTTCAATCAGATATTCTGATTGGCTGATTAGTAAATATTCTCGAAACTCAGGAATAGAACGGTAATGTAAGAACTTATCACCCCTGTCATACCCTTGAGTTGATTTTGAAAGTACTTCTACAATCAAACAAGGGTTGAGAATTTCATCGGTGCGATTTTCATTAAAGATGGGGTCACCAGCTATAATCATGATATCTGGATAAGTTCCTTGACAATATTGAGGAATCCATAAGCGCAGATCGCTAGACTGGATGCGGTAATGGGTTCCCCGTAAAGCCAACTTGAATAAAAAAATCAGGTTAATAATAATATTGTTATGGGCGATCGTTCCTCCACTCATGAGTAGAATTTTTCCGTTATCGTATTCGCTGCGAAATTCCGCTGATTCTTCGAGTCTACGATACTCATCTAGGGTATAAATTTGAGATTGGGGTTGAACAAGCATGAATGTTTTCTTACCCATTTAGGAGTCATAATAAAATTATATCTATAGCAAGAACCTGCGCTAACTACCGCTTAATTTCTGGTTATTTTTCCACAATTCAACTTAACTCAGCTATCTTTGATCCACATCCTCTTCTTGATTTAGTTTATACAAAGCCTATGAAACCTGCCCTTACTCAAATTGGTGCTCAAATGTCCAACTTAACTGGCGTAAGAGCAATCATGAAGGATATTAACGAAACACTGAAAGCTAACACAGGGCAGGAATTAAATAATTTGAGCGCTGGGAATCCGCTAATCTTACCAGAAGTGGAGCAACTATGGCGCGATTATACGCAAGAGTTACTAGCTAGTTCTGAATATGGTGAAGTAGTTTGTCGTTATGGTTCTAGTCAAGGTTATGCGCCCTTAATTACGGCTGTAATTGAGGATTTTAACCACCGCTATGGATTGAATTTAACTGATCGCAATATTCTCATTACTCCAGGTAGCCAAACTCTTTATTTTTATGCTGCTAATGCTTTTGGTGGTTACACCAGTAATTGTGAATTAAAACAAATTGTTCTACCTTTAAGTCCTGACTATACTGGTTATGGAGGAGTTTGTTTAGCATCTGAAGCATTAGTTGCTTATAAACCTGCTCTGGATATAGATATATCGGCTCATAGGTTCAAATATCGTCCTGATTTCAGTCAATTGTCGATTACAGAAAAAACAGGCTGTGTGATTTTTTCCCGTCCTTGTAATCCTACAGGGAATGTATTGACTGATGAAGAAGTGAAAAAAATCGCTGCTTTAGCGGCAACTTATGATGTACCAGTATTAATTGACTCAGCTTATGCGCCTCCTTTTCCAGCCCTGAACTTTACAGATATGTCATTGGTATTTGGAGAAAATATTCTCCATTGTACAAGTTTATCTAAGGCGGGATTACCAGGAGAAAGGATTGGGATAGTCATTGGGAATGAACAACTAATCCAGGTTTTGGAGTGTTTCCAAACTAATGTTGGTATCCATTCTTCCCGTTATGGACAGGCGATCGCTGCGAAAGCAATTAAATCTGGTGCTCTAGCAGAAATTTCTCAAACCGTGATTCGTCCCTTCTACCAGAAAAAATTTGCTGTATTAGAAAGTACGTTGGACTCAGTAATGCCTAAAAATTTACCTTGGTTTCTCCACCGAGGTGAAGGGGCGATTTTTGCTTGGTTGTGGTTACAGGATTTACCAATCAGTGATTGGGAGTTTTACCAAGAGTTGAAGAAAGTGGGCGTTATTGTTGTTCCTGGGAGCAGTTTTTTCCCAGGTTTAAGAGAAGAATGGTCACACAAACAACAGTGCTTAAGAATTAGTCTGACTGGAAGCGATCAAGAAATTGCTACCAGTATGCAGCGTTTAGCTAAAGTCGCCCAACAAGTTTATCAACTCGCACCTGCGATCGCTTAATTATTATGTCGAATGTCTCTAATAAACAAAAAAAGGCGCAAACAGAAAGAGATAAAGTAACTTCTTCTGCTATTACTTCCCTGGATGGATGGTTGGAAATTGGGAAGATAGTCTCACCCCAAGGACTGGCTGGAGAAGTGCGAGTTTATCCTGAATCAGATTTTCCAGAACGGTTTGAAGTTCCAGGAAAACGCTGGATACTATATCCAGGTTCAACCGCACCCCAATCGATAGAACTATTATCAGGACGCTATATTGAGGGAAAAAACTTATATGTTTTGCGGATAGAATCGGTAAATAATCGAGAACAAGCTGAAGCATTACGGGATTGTAAATTGATGGTTCCTGTTAGCGATCGCCCAGAACTAGGAGAAGATGAATATCACGTTCTGGATTTAATGGGATTACAAGTCTTCATGCAAACATCTGGAGAACTAGTCGGTACAGTAGTGGATATTATCCCTGCTGGTAACGACCTGTTAGAAGTGAAGTTAGACCCAGCTTTTAACCCAGAAAAAGCTGGTTTAACTGTACTAGTTCCTTTTGTTATGGCTATTGTACCGACAGTTAACCTAGCCGATGGTCGCATAGAAATCACACCACCACCTGGATTATTGGAAATTCATCATTAAACCAGATAGATGACTTATATAGCATTAGGGTGCAACGCGAAAAAGTGTACGGAAAAAAAGGAAGATGTAATCAAAAAGAGATAAGTCAGTAGATAGAGGAAGCAAATAAAACAAAAAGGTAGGATTCACTTCTAAGTAAATAACAAATGGGTGTTCACCCCATTGACGAAGGAAACCTATCATGAAAAATATAAATGCTAGTTTCAATCTAGCAGAAGCCTGATCAGATTTTCAGGCGAGTGTGAAGAAATCATTAAAATACCGTATTTACAAGAAAGCTTGCCATATCAGGAACATAGAGCAGTCATGTAAGGAAATTCGGCAAATTGTATTTAAGTTACATCATGAAGGAGAATATCCTACAGAAGTTATTGTATCTGAACTAATGAGCGACCCTGGTTATTTAAGATACAAACAAATCCGCGCTACTTTAGATGTAACGCGAAATGAGCTGGGAATATAATTTTCAGGAATTCTCTTTTTGAAACGATTTATTTCTATTCATAAACGCAAAAACTGCCCATTAACTATACTTCAATATCAGATGTGTAGGTTTCTACATGAGTTACTTCCCAATCACTCAGACGATAATGGGTTTTAGCTTCTGGATAATTTGGTTCAGCAAATTGCTCAACCTGGATGAATTCTGGGGGATGATACCCTGGTTCTGGTAATGGACTGTCTGAACAATCATAATGTTCAGCTAAAGTTTTCGTCAGAGAACCCGTATCTCAGCCCGGAAAACAATCTACTTACGCATCATTTGCTGCGATTTTGGCATATTTTTCTTGTTGTCATTGAATTATCTTGATTGGCACAACGCTCACTTTTTCTTCGGGACGCTGCGCGAAAGATGATCGCCTACTCATTGACTAAACAGATCGCCACTATTTGGGTCTATGTTAGTACTACTGGAGTAGTACATAATGTTTTATACTATATCTGTTACCAGTAAGTAATTAACACCTATAATGATTAACTCTGCTTCCAAAGGATTGTCACAACAATATCTTTTATTCCCATTACAAGGTTGTGCTATCCATTTGCCCTGAAGATTTTGGTAAAAAGTACCTAGAAAGTGCCACCCGTTCCAAACTCGATAAAGCTCTCCAAAATCATCGGGTACTGAGTCAATTTCTATTTGTAGTGTAGATACTTTAGCTAACCGATCAATATATTCGTCAAACCCTGATGGAGCTATAGTTTGGGTATCTAATACCTCTTGTGTCACGTAAAATAACCTTATTCTTGGAGGTTTACAAACGTGCGATCGCATGGGTTAGTTACTGGGCCAATACGGTACGGTTAATCGAAAATCCCAATTTTAGGAATCTCAAAAGGTTGATTATTTCGTTTCTTTATTGAGAATATTGTCAATTATTATTCTTAACCGTACAGTATTGGTTACTGGGCGATCTCAGCAGACAAATAAGCTGAATAGTCAAATCATTATTGATGACGAGACAAAAGAAGCTTTTATGAGTAAAGTTCAGTCTGAAGGGAAAACTGCTTCGGAATTGATCATGGGATGGATTCGCTCTTATATTGCAGAAGAACGTCAGGAAGGGCCGGATTTATCCTAAATGCACACTGATGTAGAGTATCTCAAGCAGCAAGTTGATTCAATTCAGAACGAACTCTTGGGAAAATCCGCAGCCTGAGGGATGAAAATGATTCTCTCAGGCATTGGATAGATGAAATTATTAATTCTACTCCCAGGATTCCTCATGACCCGTCAAAAGACTGACGGGTTTGTTTTTGCTACCTTAATGTTTAATAATAATGTTATTACGCGTAACCACATAATGATAACAGAACTACAGTTGCGATCTTGTTATAGCAAACAACTAAAACTAATCTCAATTCTTAACTGCTTGACTGGCAAATTTTTGCAGGATGCGCTGACTGGGATGTGCTGAAAGACTTACTAGTTTATTAACAAGAGCTACAGGAAATAGTGCTGAATCATACATATCACAGTGTAGTGCTTCTACGTTAGCCAATATTACTTGTAAATTGGGTAAATCAATTTCAGTCGGAGTCTTTTTTAGCTCCTTTACTGGGATTGAAACTACGTGCATTTGTCCCTTGTGCGTTTTAAATATGACCTTATGACCGTAATTGCTGCTAGAGGCATACGGGTGATTAGGATCGCCTGTTCCAGGTAGGATGTAACGATAAATATATTCATCGGTCAGAATCAATGCTTGTCCAAGATTCAAGGATTTTTGAATTTCTTGAGCATGTTCTACAAAAGCACCACTTTTTTCTAAACCAGCCAAGAGAATATTTTGTTTATTCAAAAGCCAGTTTACCAAGTCACGCATTAGCTTATATAAACCAGCAGTCTGTCCAAAAAATCCAGTTGAACCATCTTTAATAAAAAGGATTTTCTTGAGTATGTCGGGCTGAGTATTAAATAATTGGCGAATTAAATGAATAATAATAATATGTTCAATAACATTTACTAGATACCCTAATATTCCACTTGCTCCTGTTTCTTCATCAATAATCTCATGTAATCGAAAGATATCAGTAAGATAAATTCTCCCTCCTGTTTCTGGACAAGTGAAAGTATAATTTTTATCCATATCTTTTTCCGATAAAATCACTTGATTCCCAGTAGGGCTGAGAGGATTAGTAGCTAGAGTCCAACTTTTTTCCGCATCTGTTCTTTTTCCTCCTTTATAACGGTGGAAAACAAACCAAGCCAAAGTATCAATTAAACTTTTATTCTCATCTAAGGTGTTTTTAGTAAAAAACTCAAAAATAGTTTTTAGAACGCTGCCTTGGAGTGTACTTTCATCTTTAAGACGGATATTTCTGGTTGGTAATGCTAGTTTAAGCCTACTAATGTTCTTAAGCTTTGCCATATCCTCTGGCGCAATAAAAGCACTAGAATCAACATGAGCTAAATCCTCCTGCTTGAAAAACAATGCACCAAATTGTAAAAAATGCAGTGTCCGAGAAGGGAAATCTTTGTCTATGATAGCTTCAGTATAGCCGCCATCTACGGCTATGATAGCCTCTACAGGATTTTTGGATGGTGGGATAAGGTCAACAGTTAAATCGCTTAAGGGAATATCTTCTGAACGAGGTGGTTGATAAATACGCTCCATCAAAGCTTGTATTTCTGGATCATTAATCAGGTGGTGATGGGATGCTTTACTTGCCATCTCAAAAGGACGACGGTTATTTCTACTTATATAGCCCATGTGTTTTTTGTGTTTTTTATATTTTTTAAAATTATTTATTTAAAGGTTCTTCAGGGGGAAAGCGATCGATTTGGACGGGAATTACAAATGGATTACTATAAGTTTTCATGCGAACAAAACCCTTATCTGTGTCTTGGCTAAATCGGATTAAGCCTTCAGTAAAGTCACTGAAATCATAGTACTTACGTAGTTCTTTAATTTCATCTTCATTATTAAGGTGCGAGATAAACCAGTTCTGCGTTGCTTTTAAAATATTGCTGCTGATTGAACTTACTTCCTGAGTTGCATAAATCAACCCGAGATTTAACTTGGCTCCTTCTTTAGCTAAACGGTTATAAATTTGAGATAAATCTTTATCTTCTTTTTTAGGAAAGAGGTTGTGTGCTTCCTCAAAATAAAACTGAATGAAGTTGTTAGAATGAGTGCTCGTAAAACGACTAATAGCATCTGCAAAAATCCGTTGACAAATCTTCTCGCTAAACATCCGTTGAATTTCAGGGTTACCCAAAGACAAATCAACAATCACTATTTTCCCTTGTCTAAGATTGTCCAAGATGTCTTGGTCAAAGGGTGCTTGATTCGTACTGGTATGTTGTTCAATCACTGGTTTGAGAATTCTGAAACCTGCACAATTAGCTCCTCCACCAGATTTACTTTTACGAGTCAGCATAACCAACAAGGATTTTAAATCTTCGTCAGCCCATTCATGTTGATTTTTTTGTTTATAGTCGCTAAAAACCGTATGGCTGTCATAAATTTCCCATAACGATTCCCACCAATTAGCAGCATCTTCAAGAGATATACCCTTACTAGGATCGAAAGCTGAACCAATAGCATTACGAACATCTAAACTTGCGGTAAATTTTATTTTTGTGTTTGACGGTTGTGGGAAACCTGCTCGGTACAAACAACAACGGTAGACAGCTACTCTACGGTCGTAACGAGTAGAAGCTGACCTATTTTTATCGTAATCATCAGGCTTGGTCAAATCTACTGCTTTAAAACTGGTGACAAATCGTGTGGTGTCATTAGCAATGCTAGGATAAGTTCTAATCAGTTCAAAACCATTCTCAACTTCATTATAAAAGTTGACTTTCATTTCTAAAAAATCCGGTTTTGGTACGGTTGAATATCGTATGGTATTCTCACGATATAAATCAAAAATAGCTGTACCTTGATCTTGAAGATTGGGATTAGCGTACTCACCATTGATATCAAAAATGATTTGACCAATTGGATATTTTGGGATATTATCTTCCGTGAACGGCTTTAAAATTTCATCAGCATTTTCTTGACTTATATCCAGTTGAAATGTAGCGTTATTACTCATTTCAACGCAAGCTTGAATTATCTTCTTAACTGTATTAGATTTACCTGTTCGAGTCATACCGAATAAAGCGGTTCTTTTTCCGGCAAAGTCAGGAGCTTGTACACGTACCGGTACATCGGGTTCAGTTTGTTGGAAGCGGCGACTAGAGCTGTAACGAACTTTCCCGATTTTAATATCTCCCCTTCCTCCGGGACTAGCATTCTCTTTATAATTGACAATCGATTCCAATATATCGATAGATGGTTTGGTGACTGAATAATTGTGTGCGCTATAGAAATTTTCTAGGTCAGCTCCAAAACGGATACTACCTTTATTGTCAATATAAAAAGAACCAAGTACAGAGCATTCCAGTCCACTGAAGGAAAATTCATAGCGAGTGAATGTATCTAGCTGTGACCGTTGATTAGTCCCAGTACGTATGTTATCTTTGTAGTATTCCACCATACTACTGATGACTTCTTGATCCGTAGGTAATTTGGTCGGTTGGATCACACGAAGCAAAATTGCTTCAATATTTGCTGGATCGTCTAGGTCATTATCATAGTAAGCCAATAAAAAACATCCTTGTGGAATCCCATTGGCTCTTTGTTTCCAAGCATCGGCTATGAGTATTTCTGCTTTACTGTAACTTAAACGAAATGGGCGACCAATAAAAAGACCTGTTTCCCATTCCCCATCGCTTTTTCGCTTAAAAAAGTTAGTTTGTGTAAGCTCTCTACTAATCGACATAGTGTTTTTAAATGATTACAGTATTTTGTCTTGATTGAAATTGCCCTAAATATCCGCTAAAAAATGAGTAGAATTACCCATTCTTAAATATTCGATAAGGTTGTTTGTGTTGGATAATCATGTCCATTTAACAAGAAATCATAATCACCTTGGTTGACATCACTAGCTTTAATCATTTTGTATTTCATACCATTGGCAGATGCGAGTTGTTCCGCAAATTCCTTTTTAGCCTGTACTACTAAGTCTTCAATCTTATCATCACCTTTAACTTCCACAATTACATAAGAACCATCTTCTTTTTGAAAAAGAAAATCAGGATAATAGCTCCTTACGGTATGTGATTCAGGGTCTATATATTGAATATAAAAATCAGATTGACCATGCGTAAGCATACCTGTAAAGTAAAGTTTCTTGATTTTACTCTCTCTGATTAGGTCCCAGAAAAGCCTTAGCTCAGGTTTTGAGTCAAAGCAATAAGTATCTAAATGAAAACTCTTGTCAATGTAGGACTTGTATAATGGATCATCAGCACGAACAATTTTATCAACTTCAGAAGTAACTTGATAATAACCTTCTTTTGATAATTTAACTAATTCGACTTCATACTCTTCCTTTTTTTCATACTCATCAATTTCATAGAGTTCTATAAACAGGCGAGGAATCACCCAATCATATAGAAGTTCATTGAATTCATTCACAGCTTTGAGAATATTTTCTGTTGTATCTTGGGTAGTGGCGAGGAGGTTTTCAATAAACAAACAAGGTTTATTTAAGTAACGCGCAATCTCTGATACTAGGGAAATTTCAGTGAAGTGTCTTTTCTCCCTAAAGTGAGTAATGTCTTCTGTCTGCTTCTTACTTTTAGTAGCATCTTTCAGCGATAGTCCTTCTTGTTGAGTATAAATAAGACGATACTTTTCTGTATTATCTGGTTTTAATGCTTGATTCAATTGGAGATTAATCCCGTGGGTGACCTTTTTCTCCTTCATAGTAAATTGACGACGTACTCGTTGTAGTTTTATTCTTTCTTGCTTGAGTACCTTGACTTTCACCGTTTCTTTATCCTTTCCTTTGCTTTCCATATCAGCGATACTAATACGGAAATTTTGCTGTAGTTCATCTTCTAAAATCTGCTTATTATCTTCGCTGAGATAAACATAACCTGTTTGTTGTCCATCTCCTATTGCTCGTAGACAACGCATGGTAGCTTGAAGCACGAAAATTTTTGATTTCGGTTGGCGGAAAAGAGCAACGCCAAATAGTGACCTACAGTTCCATCCTTCTCTACCCTTGTTAACTAGCAGAATGAACTGTTTGCTAGATTCTGGGGTATCAAGGCGATTAAATTCCCTAATTTCATCATTGGTTGTCAGCTTCGCATCACCAACGTTAACCAGAATGCTGTTAGGGGAAATTCCTCTTTTGAGTAATGCTTTTTCCACAGCAGGTTTTAAGTCTTGCTGTAACTCCTCAATGGTCGCTGCGAAAAAAGCAAATTTCGGTAACATCCCTTCATGGCGCTGGTTGTTAGTTTGTTCCAGGAAGTTAGCGATCGCCAACTCCACAAACTCATTAGTCCGGGTATTGCTATAAGCGTTGATTCTGACTTTTTTCAGATATGCTTTTTCAATCGCATCTTGTAGACTAAAAGCGTAGACAACTTCTGGTAAAACTTGCTTACCAACGTATGGAGTTCCAGTATAGTTATAGCAAGCGACAACGTGAGTTCCGGCGTTTGCTAAACTAGCAGCGAGTTCATCAACGGTACTACGGAGACTTGTCTTACTGGTCTTAACCCCCATATCGGTAGCCAGTTGATTACCAAAAGCGTGGTGAGCTTCATCAATATAGATACCGAGTTGTGTGACTCGTCTGAGTTTCTCAAACCTTTGATTAGTGGTGAGTGAGTCTTCATCATCCAGTTCATCAAAACCGTAAAGGTCAAGATTTTTCTCATAGACACTATTGGCTTGATAAGTTGGTTTACCACTCCTAAAGAGTTTGTCTATGGGAGTAGCTTCTTTAGTTTGACGTTTGAGGATGATTTTCTGAGTGTTGGAAATAACTACATTAAAACGTGATTTATCTAAGATCGTTAAAGTTGCTCCGCTATCTTCTAGAAAATGGAATTTAATATGAGTCGTGATGAAGTTAACATATTCTGGTGGGACAACTTTTCTCAGATCAAAAGTTTGAATTTCTCTGAGAGATTGAAGAACAGTTTTATCAGGCGCAAAAACTAAGGCGTTATGACAGTATTTTTTATCTTTAGGAAATTTATTAGCTAGGAGAAATTCATAGAAAATGCAGGTAGCCATGAGAATAGTTTTACCCACACCCATTGTTAATGCAAAAATGTAGTTAGCGTAAGGACGTGAATTAGAACGCATAGCTTGAAATGTTGCGTCGTATTGCTCTTTAGATGCTTCCTTAAGCACATCAAGCTGAATTTGACCTGAACGTTCTGCAATAGTACGACCTTGAAATTTACCTTGATTATCCGCCCACTCTTTAAAGATTTCATGGATAGGAGCATTATCTAAAAATTCCTTGAGGAAGACATATATTTCTAGGGCTTCAAATTGAGGAAGACGTAAGAAAGAATGAGAATTTTTGCTAGGGTCGTTATGATCTAAAAAACGTTTCGTTAAATCACGGTAATTCTGACGGATGCGCCCTTTATTTTGTCGATAAAATTGTAAGAGATGAATAAAAAATGCAAAATCTAAATTAATAGCTTTACTACTACTACTTTTCCTAACCATTTTGCACCTCTTGCTCTAAAGATTCTGAGAGTAAATCAGTAATTTTTATGCGAATCTTTCCCGCATCTGCTGGTATTTGATATTTACCTTGGACTAATTCATTTTTATCAGGAATGTCTACTAAAGTAGGTTCCAATATAGCACCATCATAATTCCAATCAATCATGATTGATTCAACCAATTCTCTCCAGTCTTCTACACTTTCTTGCTCCATGCTGAGTTTTTGTAGGAGGTTCATTGGATAGAATTTCTCAATCACCAGATATTTACTCTTGATGACAATTTTGGCTTCAGAGTCACGTTTAAACTGAATATCTTGTCTATCACGTAGAATATCAACTACTTCTACATCAATTTTATAAGGTAATACTTCAGCCTTAAGTTTGTCACCTAAGTCTGTTTCATGTCCCATACAGACTAGAGTGATTTTTTCCACAGGTTTATTAGGAGCGTCAGTCTGACGTTTTTCAAAGGCTTTATAGTCAAATCCTGATATGAGTTCGTTTAAATCAGTACGTGTAGCAATTCGGTTGATGGGCATAATTTTGATCATCCGCCCATCTTTTTCTCCATCAAATAAGTTACCTTGTTCTAGTTTCTGAACTTCTAGAGTTTCTAATAATAGTTCTTTGGCTTGAATGGGATTTCTAAAAATATCGTAATGATTGACGTTATAAACTTCAAATCCGGTGTAGTGGGTAATGGGTTCTTCTTCGGTGACTTCTAATTCTTGTTGTTGTTTCTGTTGGTTGAGTTCAGATGCGATCTGTAATAAGCGTTTAGTGGTAGTTTGGGCTGCTCCTAAATTAATATCTGCACCAATAAAGCGACGACCTAGTTTCATGGCTACAGCTTGGGTTGTTCCACTACCCATGAAGCAGTCAAAGACAATATCACCAGGATTAGATGAAGCTTTAATCATACGCTCTAAAAGTTCTTCGGGTTTTTGTGTTGGATAAGTCAATCTTTCTTTAGCTTGACTATTAACAGCTTTTATGTCTGTCCATAAAGCCTGGATAGCTGCTCCCTTCTGTTCATCTAAATAACTTTTTAAGCGCGGCCAACCACCTTCCTTTTTTGGCCAGTAAATTCTACCTTGAGAATTTAATTCTTCTAACTTGCCAATAGTAAATTTCCAATGGTTACCTTTGGTAGTAGGGTCAAATCCTCTCCACGGTTTTCCGGAATCTCCATAAGTTATTCCTGATTGTGTAGCATCAATAGTTGCGAATCGCCTACCATTTTCTTCATGGTAGGTAAAGTAATTATCTATATATTCCCGGGTGTGCGGTAAATGTAATTCGTTAAATGTGAACTTCTCTCCTTTACTAAATAAATATATAGAATCATGTATATGATTAAATTTATTTGAATCACTTCTTGCAGAAGTTCTTTTCCATATAATTTCATTTTTTAAGTTGTTCCCAAAAATTTCCTCTAAAATCATTCTTATATGATGACTTTTTCTATAGTCGCAATGCAGATAAATACTACCATCTTCGTTTAGTAATTCGCGAATTAAAACTAGCCGTTCATACATAAATTGTAAATATTCATCATTGCTCCAAATATCCGTATATTGTTTTTCTTCAAAAGTACTCTGATCATTAGTAACTTGCTTAGCTTTTAAGCTAATCTTCTTCTTATAATCAGCTTTAGAATCAAAAGGTGGGTCAATATAAACCAAATTAACTTTACCTCTAAATTCCTTCAATAAATGACTCATCACCTGAAGGTTATCACCCCAAAAAATCTTATTTATCCAACCATTAACTTCATTCCCATGTCGCTCTTTTAACTGAGCAGGGTAATATTGTGTAGAGATAAACGGGCGTTTCCCTTTCCAATTAAGCATCGGATAACCCTTAATTGGCTCAAATTGATAATCTTCAACTGAATCTATTTTTTTAGTACTAAGTATACTCAAATCTAGCTGTTGTGTCTCACTCATAACTAATCCTTGAAAGTCCAATTTTTAGTATCACAATAAAATTTTATATCACAATCTTTACAGATTTTAACCGGACGTTCAGGAATACCAAAATCCTTTTCCTCAATCCGATTTACTACCCGGTCGAAAGTTCCAATCGTGCTATTTATAGACTTAGCATCAACTGAGAAACTAATGTAAGGATTTCCTGATTCTTCACTAGTATAGTAAAGATGAGTTTTACTCACCTTTAACCCCGTTCTTTCCTCCACAAGATGAGCATAAACCTCTAACTGGCGACGATAACGATTAATTTTATCCCTATCCTTAACAGCATTGATGTCTGGCTTCTTCTCAGACTTAAAATCAATAATTTCAACCGTATTATTATCCCCCTCAATCAAATCTATGCTACCAGTTAAAATATACTCATCCTTAACTAAAGAGACATCAACCTCAGCCTCCTTAATTACAGACCAATTACCATTCCGTCGGCGATAATAACTTAAAACTTGTTGTAAAGCAACTTTTTTAATTGCAGGAGCAAGATACACCTTCTCTCGCTTAGTTAAGTAAGCATAATTAGTATCAAACCAACTAGCAATTTGTGCTTCTGACAACTTGCATTCCTCTCCCTTCAATACCGCTTTATGAATATCCTCAATAGTTTGATGGACTAGCGTACCAAATAAAATCGGACTGGTACGAATCGGAGCAAATTCTAATTCTTTAAAAAACCGATATTGTTCAGCGCAGTTCTCAAATAACGTTAAGTGAGAAGTAAAAGAATATTCTTTCTTAATATTCACATCCTTGATTTTCTCCAAAGGTAATTTTCTTAACTTAACCGATGGATGTTTCCAATCAGGAATACTCTCATAAAAATCCGCAAAGTATTTAGATGGTGTACGCCCTTTCCCCTGTTTTTCTACACAAGTTAATACCAATAAATTCTGTGCTCTTGAATAAGCTGTATAAAATAACCGATAGAAGTCAAAGTTTTTAATTTCCTCTATAGGTTCAAAAGGAGGACGCGCAAAATAATTGTTTTCTAAAATCTCGTTTAAGCTAACATATTGCTTACGAGGAACTGTATTTAAAGAACCAACAATCACAACTGGATACTCTAACCCTTTAGACTGGTGAATCGTTAAAAGTGAGACACAACCGCTAGGCGCATATTCAGCTTCATCTTCATATTCATTAATTCCTCCTTCTTCTAAGAATCTCAAAAATTGGTTAAATAACTCTCGAATATTTTTATCTAAATATTGAGGTATTAACACGCTGATATGATTAAGATATTCAAATTTACCTAATAATTGGGAAAACAAGGCTAGATTTCTCATCGCCCGACTGCTGATAATTCCCTTCTTTTGTAATAGCTTTTCATCTAAAAATCGACTAAATAAGGAAAATTGTAGTAATTCATAGAATAAACCAGAAAAACCATAGTTAGTATTTTCTGTCAAAGGGAAATGCTTCTTAGCTATTTTTCTTCCCCATTTGAGTAAATCTAGATTTTCAGGTTTTCTCAACTCATCAGCAAAAAAACTGAAGCATTGGTCATAGTAATTCCAAATATCTAAGTGAGCATCATTATTCCATTTTCTTACTTCAGGAAATTGCGGAAAGAGAAAAATCAAAGCCCCAATCATTAAACGTATTTCTTCCCGTTCAAAAAATTGGTTAGAACGCGGTGAATAAACACTAATTCCTTTCCGTTCTAAAAACTGAGCTAACGCTACAACCTGATCGTTCTTCACTGACCTAAACAGAAAAGCTACTTGATTCCAATCCGTTAAATTTCCTTCATCCCTCAGACTATGCAAAAATGTTAAAACTTCTTCACGCCATTCTTGCTGATTCAAACCAGATACCTTGATCGCAGCAGGTACATCTGTAAAATTATCTTGACGCGCCTGAATTTGCTTAGGAAAGCGAAAAAGTTGGCGATCAACTTCCCACTCCTGCGCCCTCATCCAACGGTTATAGAAATCAATAATATCGGGATGGGATCTATAATTAGTATCTAGCTGTACTTGTTGACACTGACCTTGAGGGAACTTATCCTTAAATTGCAAAATATTCCGAATAGTCGCACCCCTAAAGCGATACAATCCCTGGTCATCATCTCCCACAACACAAAGATGAGGATTTTCCCCAGCAAGTAAAGTTAAAATCAGTTCTTGAATAGTATTGGTGTCTTGGTACTCATCCACCATCAAGTAAGTAATCTTTTCCTGTAACTCTTTGAGAACATGAGCTTGGCTTTTTAGTAACTTGAAAGCTTCATACTGAATTGTAGAAAAATCTAGAGCGTTTTCTTCCTCTAATTGCTTCTGGTAGAGGTGATAACACTGACCTAATACCTTCACTTCTTCATGAGTAGCATTAATTAAACTCGCTGAATCTAATCCTTCCTCACTAATGGTATTAAGCCATCTCATTAGATTGGCTGTTTTATCCCAGGTTTTTTGTTGTCTGTCTCCAATCACTAACTCAATGTTGGCGATCGCTTGATAACTAGATATTTGTCTGTATAAAAAATACTGCTGGTCAAACTGATCCATCAAAATAAAATTTCGTTTGAGTCGGGTAAACTCCCGATATTCTTCTAACAACCGCAAACAAATGGAATGAAATGTCCCTAAATACATTTCATTGAGATTAAAACGTACATTTATCTCATGTAGGCGATTAGAAATACGGGTAGTTAATTCCTGTGCTGCTTTATCTGTGAATGTGACAACTAATAGATTTTCAGGTGATACACCTTTATGGGTGATTAGATAAATGATGCGCTCAACAAGGGTAAAAGTTTTACCCGAACCCGGACCAGCAATGATTAATAAAGCACCTTCAGTAGTCTGAATTGCTTGTAACTGTTGAGGATTTGCTCTACTGATAAAATTTCCTTGGATGGGATTCATACAAATGTCTTTTCATCTGATTTTCTGATCCAATCAATACTTCGCCAGTAACTTTTTAGCTTAGTCCCTCCATCTTATAAAATTTTTGCTCAATCAGATCCATAACAGTTGTAAAGGTTTCAGAGCATAAATATTCCCAAGCTAATAACTCAGTAGGTAGTATTAAAATATACGGCAAACTGCTTCTATATAATTCCATTCAGCGATGCCTGCGGCAGGCTAAGCCATCGCATTTTCCGAACCACCCCCCCCAAGTTCACCTAACTTAATCACCAATGGTATTTTTATTAACATCCGCTTCATTATCTGATGTAGCAAATTATGTGCTGATTAAAATCATAATCACATTTAATCACAGTTGTAAACTTATTGGGTGACGACAGAATTAATAAGCTTTGTATAGTTCATATTCTGAACTATAACCTCCAGATAGGAATAAGAGCATTTGCTTGCGATACGATAGATTTATATGCAGTAATACAATACTTGTCAAGTAAAATTGAATATAATTTTAGTGTGGGTAAACCCATTAATGATTAAGCAAAATCAATCCGATCAAAATGTGTGTAGTGCATCTCTATTTTTTTTGCATCTTCAGATAAAATGGAAGCATAACTTTGCCGAATTGAATTGGAAGCATAAGTCTGCCGGAACGGCAAAGTTATGCTTCCAATCACAAAATCCAATCACAAGAATATCCCCGAAAAAATGGACGTAACTGGATTCGAACCAGTGACCTCTACGATGTCAACGTAGCGCTCTAACCAACTGAGCTATACGTCCTTAACTGACTGAACGCTAATTATATCAATAAATTATCTTACTAGTCAAGACTGAACTAAACCTAAAACGTCAACTAATTTAGGACAGTTTTAGGACAGTGCGCGAAATTTCTCCAACAAACAATAACGGTTCAATTCAATTAAAGTTCAGTTTTGGTGGTAAGCGGTATACTCTCAACCCGTTACCCAGTGCACATTTTGGGAATAAACGAGATTTCGCCATAGCCAAGGCGATCGCATTAAAGATTCAAAACGATATTTTAGCTGGTCATTTTGACGAAACGCTGGACAGATATCGGGTAGCGCCCAAAAAAGCCTGACGGGGTGACGAAGGTAGTTAGGATGTAGAAATAATAAGCTCCATAGCTCTTAGACCCCGTTGATAATACTCGCGCTTATTGGGATTCAATCTCAATAAATACAAAACCAACTCCCAACAAAATGTAGCAAAATTAACCGATGCTTGACCATAAAGTCCAATGTAAAATTCATCAGTCTTTCAGCATACTTCGTCACCCCGTCAGCAAGTACGGTATATTATTGTTGATTGGGAATTTTCAGAAATCTGGTAGAGCCATCTTTCTTCGCAATTGGTATTAGTCGTAATGGCTGATGATGCCAATTGTTGACGTTTTTCTGAAGTATGACTTCCAGGGCGAATCGTCTCTCAAATGAGAGGGACTTTTTTCCATCCACGCCAGCCGTTTTCTTCCCCCATTTAGCTGTGTTACTTGTCTAATCGCCAGAAATCTAGCAGCGAAAGATTTTAAAATTAGCTTTTGTAATGACCTAGCTTTACGCATGTCACCAGCTTGAACAGCTTTGAACACTTTTTTTTGTAAGCGGAAAAGGTTCCCTCGGAATTTCTTCCAAGGTAGTGATTTCCATGATTCACTAGTATTACTACTGTGCCTAATCATATTCTCGGAGATTGCAGCTATTAATAGAAGGATGCTGCGAGAATATAGAGGATAAAATCTACATTTGTTGTTCAGGTTGTAGTTTCATAGTCAGACACTTTTCTAGAACTTGTTTACCCATATCATCTCCCCATTAGCGTCAGTGTTGTTACCTGCTTGTTTTCCAACTGATTACGCCCTGCTACCAGCTTCACCCCTGGAAATTTCGAGTCCGTCGGGTGTGGTCAGATAGGGAGTCACTTATCTCTTAAAGGGTGGGATTTAATATTTCTATTTCACCCACATCTAATGAACAGTTATGTATATGGAAAGGCACTTTCAATATACACTCTAGGTTATGAATTTACCTAGAAACGAGCCGCACTGGATTTCTATATGGTTCAAAATAGAGGGTGACTGCTTCTTTCCAGACGCTGTCATAATCTGATGCTGGTCGATCGCTCATATAGCAAAAATGTACCTTAAATTCTAATTTGGCGGATATCTACCGATGGGTAGTATACTGAATTTGTCATCCAGTAGTTAAATAGTAACTAGAGCAAAGTCCAAATAGGATTGAGTTTGATTATGACTACAACTTTACTAAAGGACAGTTCGATCGCATCTTGGCTCGGTAAAGAAGCAGATAATTTGCTGAGTTACAAAGCTAAGGTTTCCGCAGATTTGCTCCATTTACCAGGAGCAGATTTCGTTGATCGCATTTGGATAAATAGCGATCGCTCACCGCAAGTTTTGCGCAATCTCCAACAAATCTACTCTACAGGACGTTTGGCGAACACAGGATATTTATCAATTTTACCTGTAGACCAAGGGATAGAACATTCTGCTGGTGCGTCCTTTGCTCCCAATCCGATTTACTTCGACCCAGAAAATATAATTAAACTAGCAATAGAAAGCGGTTGTAACGCTGTAGCTACGACATTAGGAGTATTGGGGATTGTCTCGCGCAAATTTGCCCATAAAATCCCGTTTATTGTCAAACTCAATCACAATCAACTCCTAACTTTTCCCAATGAATTTGACCAAATCATGTTTGCTGATATAAATCAAGCCTGGAATTTGGGAGCTTTAGGGGTAGGAGCGACGATCTATTTTGGGTCAGAACAATCTAGTAGACAAATTCAGGAAGTGAGTCAAGCTTTTAAACTCGCCCACGAATGGGGAATGGTGACTATTCTCTGGTGTTATCTCCGAAATGATGCTTTTAAACAAGATCAGGATTATCATCTAGCTGCTGATTTGACTGGACAGGCGAATCATTTGGGTGTGACGATCGAAGCAGATATCATTAAACAGAAGTTACCGGAATGTAATCGGGGATATGAAGCGATCGCTTCTTCAACTGGTAAAAGCTATGGGAAAACTAGCGAATTGGTTTACACTGAACTGACAACTGACCATCCGATTGATTTAACTCGCTATCAAGTCTTGAATTGTTATTCAGGTCGTGCGGGATTAATTAACTCTGGTGGTGCTGCTGGTAAAAACGATTTTGCGGAAGCTGTACGTACTGCTGTAATTAATAAACGAGCAGGTGGAACGGGATTAATTTCTGGACGTAAGACTTTCCAACGTCCTTTGAGCGAGGGAATAAAATTGTTTCACGCGATTCAAGATGTCTATCTATCGCCAGATGTGACTATAGCTTAGAAGGAGTCAGGAGTAAAAGACTTTTACTGTAAATTTTATATCTCATTCAAATGCGTACCGCTATAATTTACCCAGATTGACTTTGGGGATTGAGGAAGCTACAAACTGAACAGTTATCAGTTAGCGCTTTATCTCTATTAGGCATTGAGCCGAGATAACTGTAAAAACCTGCAAGATGGTCTGGAAACAGGCTGTAACTAGAGTGTTAATTATTTGGAAAATTATAGCGTCATAGTTCATGCTGTATCGCCCTCACCCCATCGCCCTTTGGAGGAGAGGGCGATGGGGAAACTCAAAGTCCCTCGCCCCATGGGCTACGGTGTACACACATCCTTAACCAGAAATGGTTTTGGCTCTCTAACTCCCAAATTAGGTGGTTCCGAAGCTTCGATTCCCCCCAAAAATTTAGCTATTGAAGGGGCTAAAAAGTCTG
>Ga0116231_10001824_pt1 | contig 44252 bp, 36 predicted proteins | sample S1TSphgellanicum_2_FD_89695 | JGI IMG/M metagenome (GOLD analysis project Ga0116231, IMG submission 89695) | Host-associated microbial communities from peat moss isolated from Minnesota, USA - S1T2_Fd - Sphagnum magellanicum MG | ecosystem: Host-associated > Plants > Peat moss > Unclassified... | reverse complement strand
AATCCAGCACATGCCCGAAAGTGCAACAAACCCATCTCACTCTTCCTTAGAAAAACCAACCACACTAGTTGCTAATCATTAGCTGATAGCACCTGCTGATCAAGTGTTTAATCACTATCATGCCTTGATATTCATAATCTGTGCATGTTGCCTTTGAAATGGTGTTATAATCACACTAGATATGAACTAACTTTATGCTCAGATCACCAATTGATCAAAGTGAAGTGGAAATTGGAAATTCATGTCGTGACTCACAAGCATTGCTGCTAGGTGAGTAGTACTGATACAATTGGAATTGGGACACTGTTGACAATCAATGAAGGGTGGGTGGAGGAGAGGGTGCAACAAGAGCAAAGAGTGTGTTGACAACCAAGTGGGAAAATGGACATAAAAAGTGCCAAAACCTCAGACTGTGGGTGTCAAATGTTGTTAGAGTATTTGACTACATCCATTAATCATTGCACTGACATCTGTAGCATAGACCTATTAAATTACTACTTCTTAGAATGTGGTGTGCTTGTCATTTGTTCAAAGCCAAAGTGAGGCCCAGCAGAGTTGGTGGGGAGAGGTAAATGTTACTGTTCAAGTACTAGATAAATTGAACAATCCCGGAATGGAAGGAAATTGGATCATTACAGAAAGAGATTTGAAACAGCAGAAAGAAAAAGAAAAAAATGGTGAAACTTTCATGTAAAAAACTCCCTGGTCTTTGAGGCCCTTCTGTGTTTTGAAGTGCCTGGGAACGAGGGCCTCGAGAGACTTCTACTTACATAAAGTCAATTGTGATTGACTCACGTTAGAAAACCATGGATGCTACAGTTATATGGTATGATCATTTACTTGGATCGAATGGATGAGAGAAGAAAGCACATGATGAAAAGTATATGCATTTGGATATGAATTACAGGGTACAGAGTTGAGGGTTGCTCAACAACTCATGAGTCATGTGGTCTTATTAGCTGGAGATGTCTAGTGAATGAATCTCTTCCCTTGTTTTCCACCTTCCACTTGATTTCCAACAAAGCTATTGGGTACTATTGCATATTTTAAAGTACTGTTTTTTTCGCTTGGCATCACGCCACCTTTAAATATGAATCCACCAACACACTCATCAACAGGTAACTGAGGTGGGGAAACATGCCCAGAGCTTTCCCCCTCGCCTCGCCAAAAAGGGAAAAAATACTCCTATACAAGCCTTGGCTGCTAAGTCAAGCTACAACAAGCGAAGAGTGATGATGATGATGATGATGAAGGCGGCAAGAGAATCTCACGGTTCCTGTTGTCTGAAGTATTTAGCATCTCGGCATTTCTCCTGCCAGTTGACTCTATGCAAATGCACTTTTCCAGGCACTCATACAGTTCGGATTCCTCACTCTTTTGTGCACTCCTACTCTCCCAGAGGAGCAGTGTATTTTTAAAGAATCTTAGTTTGTAGCCGAAATGGCTGGCCACCATCGATAAGAAGATGCAGAAAAAAGTGGTAATCATCCCTAAGAAGAAGATTTAACCAAATCTAGATATAAATCAGACATGAAGTAATAACAAATCTTTAATCATGCTCTTATATTTTTGGCTACACACTGAAAACCAAGTATAGAAATCTGGCTATGTTTTTTTTTAAATTTCTCCCTCCATTCTGGCAATTGAAAACCTCCAACCATATCGTCATTTTCGAGTTTTAATTTTTTAATTTCGCACGAAAAAAAAACTGCAAGGAGTTGCCTTTCCCACTCCAGATCTAATCTCACATTCTCTTTTTCAGTGAGGAGCTCGGACACTATATTCTTCCCCAATTTTCACCACTCTCTCTGCTCGTTTCCGATTCCACAATTCCTCGTGGTCGCTGTTGGAACCTCGATTTCTTATAGAACAACAACAGAGTTTACAACTATTTTCCTGGGTCAATTCAAGCCAACTGATTTTTAGATAGACATGGGTTTAGGAAATATTCCTTGTTTGATCAGCTCCATGTCACACGTTTGTCAGAGTAGTGAAACAGTGCGACAACCACCACTCCTCTGGCAGGCTCCAAAATGATTCAATAAGGAAGAAGGTAAGCGAACTTTAAATGGACAGTTTGTCGAGTTGTACCATTATTTCTCCAAAATAAAATACTTAATGAAGTTTTCAGCAACTAGCAAATGGATGAGAAGCTCAACCAAATTGGAATCACCCTTTTGAGAGAGAGAGAGAAAGAAAAAAAATTATGAATTTCCAAAAGTGTACACCTAAAACTGACATACACAGGGCCCCTATTTGCGCTCTTGGGCTTGGGATTGAAAACCTGAGGTACCTCAAGTTGGAGAGCCGTGTGATGGGTGAGCAATGAGAAGCTCAACCAAATTGGATTCACCCTTTTGAGAGAGAGAAGAAATTATGAATTTTCAAAAGTGTACACCTAAAACTGACATACACAAGGCCCCTATTTTGATAGTTGGCTTGCCTAATCATATTAGATTTTGTATAATAATCACAAAGGATTCAAGGTCAAAAAAGTGACAACTATGCATGTTAGAATAACCACCTAGGAAGAACCTACATGTTGTAATGAAGTGCACCACATGTTAAAATAACCACCAAGGCACCTACATGTTGTAATGGCGTGCACCACATGTTAAAATAATCACCTAGGCGTCTACATCTTGTAATGGAATGCACTCAAGAATGACCCTTGGTGTTTTGAAAATGGATTCAATTAAGTTTTTTAATGACCTGTAGTTGATCAAAATTACAACATGGCACTTGCCTTGAATGGATACACAAGAAACCCAACTTTGATAGAAGTGTAACTTAATGTTAATCACCATTAATTGGTGTAATGTGTGGAAATAAGTTGTTTCAACTAGGAACAACTACTCACTTTTTGCATCACACCTTTGTTCTCGTGAGATTATTTTTCAGCAATGGTGCATGAAAAATTCTTTTGGCAATGGTGATGAGCATTCGGACCACAATGACAAAAAGATCACAACATGAGGCTTTGATGCTCAAATTGATGCATGAAGACCTGGGCTGAAATTGTTACATGGAATGTATCACCATGAGCTGTAATGTTCTTTGCAAACTAAGCTTTATCGAACCTTCTCTAATCCTCTTTGTCCAAGAGTCATCATTGTGTTTTTCCTTTTGTCTACTTTTTCAAGCACATTTCTTTCCTTGTTTATAAGTTTTTTTTGCTTTGTACTTTCTTTATCTTTGGTGGCTATTTTCTTTTTAATTTCTTTTTTTTTTAAAGGTATTAAATAATGTTCTAAAATCATCATGATTGACTTAGTGTAATCAATTAGAGGTTCTTCACGTGGTTGCTTCTAAGGTTGAACAATCTCAACCTTTAAAAAATCAAGAAATTAAGTATGTAATAGATGGCACTATTATGAATTACATCATGTTTGATGGCCATGCATGAAATTTGTTAGTGTTATTGATGACCCTTGACTATCACTATCTATCAATCTTGGTGACCTTTGACTTTTGTTAGCTACTTGCCAAACATAATGCATCATCCTTAGAAGATGTGGGTCCATTTACCCTTGTTCCTTTTATATTGACAAAATAATGGCATGTAAAATCTTCTTGCATTCCTCTTTGATCCTTTCCTAGAACCTCCTATATTTGTAAATCCTCAACAACATCCATTACATCAATTGGTTCTTACATTTTTATAATTTTTTTGAAAGGTGAATCTTACTTGCCATGGCATTGGGAATCAATGGCCATATGATAGTTGTTTCAAAACCTTTTCGAATATTGTGAGGGGTCAAAGCTTTCTTAAGGGCTAATGAAACCCATTGTAACATATCCTCTTTCTTGATCACACCTTTCCCCTTGTTTGTTAAAGTCCAAATTTTTTTATTTTAAAGTCGTTTTGAGTGGCCTAAAACAAGAAGCTTATAATGGCTATAGTGCATGGGATGCAATGGCAATGTGTGCAATGGCAATATGATTAAGTCTAATCGCTCTCTTCTTGCTACCTAAATTACATCAATAGTGACATAAGAATTGTGACAATTGAGAATCAATAAGTGTCTATTTTCTATTGACATCTTGTTTGCACATGCTTGCACTATTGTAATGATGTGAAAAATCCATGTGGAAAACAAACACATAGTCATTCATGCTTTAAGTTGCATAGATGTGGTAGATTTAAGTTCATAACGTTCGATGTAATTATGTCTAAATTTTTTACCTTTGAAGATATAGGAATTGAAGATTTGAATGCCTTATAAGTTGATGCAAGACAATATAGACAACCATTCTCTTTCATTTGGAGTAATCAAGTGTATTGTTTCCAATCTAGTCTTGGCAAGCACAAGGGCACCACCATTATGACTTGATTATGCACCAAATTCATCACAATTCTAGAACTTGGAAGCATTTCAGTTGTGCATGCCATAGGCATGCTGCAAGTTCTCACAAAATGTAATGTTGTTGGGGCATAGCCTGTTTATGTGCCCAACCTCAAGTCCTTGTGCAACATGTAGTGATAGGTTTGGGTTTTTTTTTTTAAACACTATAATTAGCCTTAATTTAGAATTCCATTTGTGAATGGAGTTGCCTTCTCTTGTGTAACCTTTGTTACCTTTAGTCATAGATGTGTCGATGTGATGGGATGGCCCATTTGTTACATCATTTTAATGTAATTTATAATCACTACTTCCTCTAGTTTCTCAAGAACACTTGACTTGCCTCTACATCTATTGAACATCACCTTGTACAAGTGGTTCAAGGAAGCAACTGGGACCCAAAATCATGTTGCAATTGTGATTTTTGAACCACCTTTAACTGTTGTGATGGTGTGTTGCAAGGAAACATCCAACCAATTGCGATTTTTACACATTCATTATTTCCATGCACGTTGCTTGCACATCAAATCTTGTTTTTCACCTTTCATTAAATCCTTATGCATTACAGCTGCCATTTAGTTAATTGTTGAATATTGGGTTGCTTGGAATATTTTGTTGGTTTTTTTCATGTTGGAAGGACAATATAGGAGGATCATTTTCCTCTCTTTGGGCCCATTGTTCATTATAACAAATTGCATCTTCAATTTCATTCTCTTCATCTGAATTCAAATAAGGATGATCTTTTGAAGTGTCTCACCCTAGGTTCTAATTAGCAATTACTAATTTGGCATGGAGTTCATGGTGCTTATGAAGTTGCATGCCACTAGATTATGTTTAATCAACTATTACACTTCAAATGGTTAGGTGTTTAATGTTAATTTGACTGTGTTTATGCAATTGTGATATCGTATGTTTAACCTTAAACATTGGTTAAACCTAGGTTGAATTAACCTAGGCTAAACTCACTAGGAGAAAATATTATGTTAAGGTTCTTATGGTTAATGGGTTTCATTATTTAACGTTTAAATACCCTAGCTTAAACTAGGTTAGTATCACATAGGTAGCATGTAATATTTACATGTAGGTTGTAATTACACTAGTTGCATTTGCAACTAAATTTTGTCCCATATCTTTTGCCCTTGTCTTCCAAGTGTGCACACTATGTAAATAGGTGCATTTGTCTTGTTCACAACACAAGTACCAAATGCCATTTGAAATGAACCAATGAAAAAAGTTCAAGCCTAAAAGTTAAACCTAAACACAAAAATGGATTACTTTATATTATACCTAGCTTAATTTTACATCCTATAACCTATTTGATTAATTAAAAATATATTCAATGGGCTTTTTAAATTGCCATGGGTCACCATATAATTGGCCTTCACAAATGGACACATGTCAAAATCCGATTCTTATTTTATTGGATGGTTAAGATATTATTAATTTATTAATAATGATGAATATTGACATAAAATTCAAAAGCCACATGTCACCATGGGCAACCCATGTAAAATAATACAGATGTATAAAATATAAAACCATATTGTATATATTGTTCACATACATATTGTCGCATGGAATTGCCAATCATGTGCAACTTGTTTTATGCAATTAAAAATCAATTGCATTTGACAATTGTAAAATGAAAATTTTTCTTTTAATGATTAATGGCATATTTATGAATAAGGCAAATGTAGTATGTTTGAAGTTTAATATTAAAGTTTCATTGAGGTTATAAGGTATATTAAAGTTGTGTAAATGTACTAAGGGTATATTAAGATTATTACTATTGTGTTTTAAAGGTATAGTCAAGGCTAAGCTAAAAATGTCAACTATTAACCACTTTAACAAAATTTTGATTTAAGTTAAACCAAATTTTTAATTACAAAAGATTTAACCAATGTTTAACCAAGTTTATGTTTTACCAATGTTTTTGTTTTGTTGAACTTGTCATTACCCATATACTAAATTCTAACCATCAACATATAACAGCCAACTATTCATAATCTTTTTTTTCTTCATAACACTTGCCCAAGTATCATGGGAAAAATTATAATTTTCTACCGATGCTTTATGTTGGGTAATGCCCTTGGAGGGAGATGTCCTTGAAATAAGCCCCTTTGGCTTTGCTTTAAACAAAGCATAGTTATGACATTCTTGGTGCGGGAATGTTATGGAAGCCCAAAGATCTCCATAAAATTCGTTAAAATTCGTCAAAATTCGTTAAAATTCACGCTCGAAGGGTGTTATGACAAGGTGCTAAATGAAGAATTTTAAAGAATTTTATTTTGCAAAATGAAGAATGTCATCACTAGGAAACAAAGGTTTATTTCAAGAATGCCCCATTCCTTAGGCATTAACCTACTTGTAACGCACTTTGATAAGTTTTCTTAGTGTATTCAGGGCACCTATGAATATCCTTCCTACAAAAAAGGAAACATTATCCACTCACTTTGTAAAAGTAAAAAGATGTACACTTGCCTATATCCCTCCCATTCTAATAGGAACCTTCCCCTCCTTGTCCTAAGCGCCTCATTTTGGGAATGCACCCACTTAGGGGTTTTACCGTACACATAATAGGTTTCAACTAGATGGTGAATTGGTGGTTATTAGCTCATTTTAGTCACATTAGTTATTGCTCATTCATTTGCAATTATTTATGTTACAAATTCAAGCAAAAATGATCCATCAAGTAAAAAAGTAAACCCCCAAAGCAAGTGCATGTTGTTGAACTTCTCCACTTGTAAGTATTATATGGTGTGTCATAAGGTCACTCAATAAATATATTGAATGAACTTGCAAGAAAGCTTCAACTAAAGCATATTCCAATAAATAATGATTTTTTTCAGAATGACTTAAAGTATTAGTCTAATTATGTTGTAGAAATATCATTAATTTTGGTTCATTGTCAAATAGATCTACAATTTTCTCCAACCAAATTAAAAAATCAAAACATGAAGATAACAAATGTTGAAAAATCTATTGAATGTACTTTTGTGTTCCAAATGGAAGAAACTATGTAAACTTTTTTTAACTCATTAATGTAGCCATATAGACCTTTATTGAACAACATTTTATTAATTGTTTGTTGAATGCCTAACCCCTCCCCACATTAATGTTTTTTTGGGAGCTAATGCCAACTAAACTCTAAGGCAACTTTTGTAAACAATTCAAAGCACATGTTTAGATGCTATTACGACACTAGAAATTAAGTCCTAAAAAACAAACAAAAAATTTCATTCTAACCATTTGATTGGCCATATAGGCTTTTCCATCCCTATGCACAAGTTGAATATGTAGACCCTATGAATACTTAATTATTTTAAGGCATATTTTAAAAACAAACTAAGGCATTTATTCAAGCAAATTCATTGGCCACATTTTTTTTTGGTACCTAGGGATAAACATATTTAGACCTTATTGCACACTAGAAGTTAAATGTTTTTCAAAAGCTAAAGATTTCATTCTAACAACTTGATTGACCATGTAGGCTTTTCAATCCTTAGGCACAAATCCATTATCTATGTAGACCTTGCAAGTACCTAAATGTTTTAAGGCATATTTTAAAACTAAATCAAAGCACTTCTTTTTGCAATGTCATTGGTCACATATTTTTAATTAGTTGGAGACAAGCGTATTTAGAAAGCACAAATAGTTAAACAATTTGTATTGTTGTGTAGTTAGTTTTTTCTAGATTATAAATGAACTTAAAATGTAAAGTCGTATTTAAAATTAACATTTTCAATTTTACATGTTGCAATTTAGACTTTAGTGAGAATCATATTAAAAAATGTTAATGAAAAACAATAGAAAAACAAAGGTTTAAGGGGGTTAATGTGATTAGACTTCTAGATGAGTTTTAAGAAAAGAATGGATTCATAATGAAAATTTCAAATAATGAAATTATTTATGTCATGCATAAAAGATTTACATGTGAATTCAAAAAACATGACAAAATAGTGTCAAAATTGGAATAACAAAATAGTCTCACTTCAAATGATGTGTGTAAAATTAAAATACATTGAACCTCCCCCAACACAAGAAATCTTGGTTTTAAAAATTAATTTACAAAAACTACATAATTATACTAATTGAAATTTCATTTCACATTCAAAATTCCAAGCTTTCACATGGATTTTTTTTATCAATCACATGTTTACAAATGTATATTAACTAGTTTATCAATATTTTAACCATAAGCATAGGGGAATGCACATTGGATAACATAATTTGTTAAATGTTGCATTGCAACAATTTTAGTTAATGTACAAATTGAATTTTTAAATGCCATTTTTGGACCACTTAATCATGCTTTTGTGCTTAACTTCAAAAAATAAGGAAATGTTTTCATTCTAACAATATGATTGTCCATATATGTTTTTTTTGTTTCTAGGCACAAAATTATTCTGCAAATGTTGCCAATACCTAATTGGTTTAAAACATCTTTAAAAAGCAAATCGAAGCATTTGTTCAAACAATCTCATTGGCCACATTTTTGCCTTTGCATTTAAAAACAATTGTTGTGACATGTAGTGTTGTGACATACGGCGTCGTAAAGGTGTAAATCCATTGTAAACTCTACTAAACAAAAAGACTAAACCAAGTCAAAGGTAGAAACTAATCAATCAAAAAGAGATGCATGCACATATATATACAATGCACAAGAGCAGGTTGAGAAGAAATTCTCATGTATCCCCCCCCCCCAGACCTAAGCCAAGAAAAGCATGGCATGGTCTGAATAGAAATCAAGGTGCTGCAAAAAAACATGATGAATAGTACCAAATGTCGATGGGAACTTGAATGAACTCCGACTTGAGGCAGAATAGATGGTATCCACCATTATAATTATCGCAAAGTAGCATTTGATCAACATTATTTGTCCTTTGACATACCTAACATGGATAGTCAAGTGGAGGAATCCAAGTCTACGTGATGATGGTAGGATCTAAGTTCGGTAGGTGGCAGGGTGCACAATTTTGGAATGATCCCGAATTGTGCGTTTGTTAGCTCCTTTGCAACTCCAACACACTTGAAGGCTTAATCGCCTTAATCCTCAAGGTAATGCGATTAAAAGAAATGTCTAGAATATCATTAGGTTGTTGTTAGAAATACACAAAATCACCAACATCAAATTGTTTCACCTTAGGTTTGTAACTACCACTAGCGTGCTCCCAAGTTCCTAGTTAGACCCAAGATGGGTCTAAGTTATTTACATAGCGAAATTGTGAGGAATTCAGGGCACGCTCCTAGCTTTTAGCACTAGAAGGGGTAGAAGGACATGTTGAAGCTCCAGGATGGGACTAAGAAGAGTGACAAACTTTAGTTACTTACTCGAACTTGCATCAAACCAATAAACAAATTGGTTAGATCACTTTCTTGAGCACCTTCGGTGCTAGGACAAGCCACGGGCAACTCTGGACTCACATGACTCACCACGGCCTAGACTCAGGGGAAGCCACCACCTTCCCCCATATAGTATTCTTTGCATCTTTCCACAGCACATACCTCCAAATGGCTTTTTGTCCCGGGACTCCCAAGGAGGAGTCCTGAAATTGTCCCGGTTTGGACTTTTGGGACTTTGTGAGGTCATAACTCTTTGTGCAAACGTCCGATTGGGATGAGGTTTAAAGCAAACTTGTATCTCTCCTTGAGAGCTTTCCAAAGGTGTATCGCACTCCACCTACACGCACCATGGTCGGGTCGATTCCTGACTTTTAGTGGTTGGGAATTAAACTGCCAGTTTGACTTTCGGCCCTTTTTTTAGTCATAACTTGTGCTACGGATGTCCAAATGGCCCATGCGAGCCCATTTTCGACATCTACATTTCGATAATTTTCTAATGATATAAAGAACACCCCAATGCAAGGTGTTTTGACCCCTGCAATCGAGCTCTGAAATTTTAAGAGTCATGGAGGACTCCCCAGTCCCCATTTCGGGAGTGTGAGTTTCATCCTCACACTCTCTCAAAGTAGGGTTGCGACAACCACCTCATGTGTGTGCATACTTTAAGGTGTCTCAATGTTGTGCAATGGACAAGTTTTCCATCGCCATGGACATAACCATCCTGAATAGAACAACCCTCTCTGCGATGACCCTAGCCTAAGTGGCTAGAAAGTCCAAATCCACAACTTGGTCCATTTAAGCAATAATGGAAGATGGTGGAATGGGATGTTTCCCAAAAACTAAAAAGTAAAGAGAAAAATGGGACAAAAAGGCGTGTTTGGACATCCTACAACCCATGGTGATGTAAAGTAGGGCCAAGTTCCAATCCTCTTTGTTCTTAGTGAAACAAATATTCCGAAGTCCTTTCTTGCATGTTTGAACCATCCTTTTTGCAAGGCCATCAGCTTGGGGATGATCCCTTGAAGTTCAATGATGGTCAATGAGAACATGATCAAGTAGGTTTTGGAATTTTCCTTTGAACTTTGATCCTTGATCAGTAAAACACTCAGCACAAGCCTTAAACCTACTTAGGATCTGTTGTAAAAAAACATGGTTGGTGCTGTGTGATGACTTGTCCGATAGTGCAACAAGCTTGACTCACATTGAAAAATGCTCAATCATAATCATGATGTAAACATTACCCCTAGAGGTCTGTGATAAATCTCCAGTTAAATCACATGACCAACGATAGAACATGCCCTAAATAGGGAGTGGAAAAAGCATGAGCTGTCGAAAGGAAAGGAAGTTCTCACCCTATCACATTATTCACACTTAGTAATGATGTCTCGGACTTGAGCATACATACTTTTCCAATAGTAATGAGGAGTGAAAAAGCTATAAGTACACTTAATTCCAAAGCGTTTAAGCTCCGAGTGTACTTTCTAAATAAGACCAAGCCATTCATGTGGTGGAGGAACCACTATGTCGCCTTGTGGTAAACATCGAACAAGGTGATTATCCCTCCATGAATAACATTTGGACCGTTATTGTATGTGATCTCAATGACTTGATGTAACTTGGGGAAGGTATTCCCCATGTTGAAAAAACCTTAGAGTGTCCAAATCCTCCCATATATCCACAATGGGATGCTCAACCAGGTTACAATATAGTAGTGCAAGATGCATAAAATACATATATTATTGAAATCTAATCAAAATCTTGCCTGGCTTTTAAGAAACCTTTAGAGGTAGTGAAGGGTCTCCTCAACATGGTATCCGCGTTCTGATGGCGTTCTGATGTGTAATACTAGGTCGGCCTAGTGATGACATTCTTCATTTTGCAAAATAAAATTCTTTAAAAATTTTCATTTAGCACCTTGTCATAACATTCTTCGGGAGTGAATTTTAATGAATTTTGACGAATTTTAACGAATTTTAACAAATTTTGACGAATTTTATGGAGATCTTTGGGCTTCCATAACATTCCCGCACCAAGAATGTCATAACTATGTAGGTCGGTGAATAACCTTGAACTCATACTCTTGAAGTATAAGCGCCCAACGAACTAACTTACTAGTAAGCTTGTCATTGGTCATCAACCACTTGATAGGCTGGTGGTCAATATACAAAGTGAATTCAATGCCATAAAGATAGGGCTTGAAATGTATGACGGCCCATACAACAACAAGACACTCCCCCTCGTATGAAGAGTAGTTGCTCTCAGCCTTGTTGTTCCTTCGGAATGCATAGGTGATAACATATTCTTTACCTTTTTCATTAAGTTCACCAAAAATAACACCAGTATGAAGAGCACTCCAATCAATGTGTAGAATGAAAACCTTGTTGAAATTAGGTCTTTTCAAAATGGGGAACTCTAAAAGCTTTTCTTTGAATGTGTCGAAAGCTTCTTAAACCTTTTCATTCCATGTCTAAGCAACATCATTTTTTAACAATGCATAGAGAAGATGAACAATAGTACTGAAGTCTTGGACATAAATTATGTAGTAATTACATAATCTGATGGAGCTCTTCAAAGTGTGAACATTAGTAGGATTAGGCATCTCCAAAATGGCTACTACTTTGGCTTAATGAGCCATAATACCATTTGGCAAAATTTTGTGTCCAAGGTAGATTATTGAGGTGACAACAAACTCACATTTTTTAGGATGGATCTTCATATTAACTTCGTGGAACCTTTTGAATAATTCTTCAAGATGAGCCAAATGTTGCAGGAGTCCTTTGTTATGCATTAGGACATCATCTATGTAGCACTTCAGGAAATTTGCCCCTTTGAGAACCCAGTCCATGACTCGCTGAAAGAAGACACATGCATTCTTCAATCCAAAAGGCATCACAAGCCATTCCCATAACTTGTTGTTTCCATGGAATGTCATTTTCTTGCATTCTTTCATAACAAACACAATCTGGTTGAAATATTGCCTTAGATCCACAATTATGAAAATGTTTTAATCTCTAATGTTATCAAAGAGTTCTTCGGGGATGGGCATGGGGTAGCTATGCTGAGTGTAACCAGGTTCAAAGGCTTATAATCCTCGCACATCTTTTTCTCAGTCCATAATCCAATTAAATCCTTCTTTGCTAGCATAATTATAGCGGCCACAAAATCAAAACTTGATGGCTGAATGAGATTAGCCTCATGGAGCTCTTTGCATCTTTCATCTACTAATATTCCCATTCATGATTGCTCAACCTATGCCTCCTTCAACAAATGGGTGTTTCATCTATAAGGTCCATAGAAAACTACATGGTCTTACACCTACCTAAGTCTTTCATTAAGAATGCAAACACATTCTCATACTTAATTAACAAGTCTATGACATGGTGTCTCTCCTTCTTGGTGAACTAGTTCCCCGTAATGAAAGGGTAGTTGGCATAGTTATGACATTCTTGGTGCGGGAATGTTATGGAAGCCCAAAGATCTCCATAAAATTCGTTAAAATTCGTTAAAATTCGTCAAAATTCGTTAAAATTCACGCCCGAAGAATGTTATGACAAGGTGCTAAATGAAGAATTTTAAAGAATTTTATTTTGCAAAATGAAGAATGTCATCACTAGGATAGTTGGAAACACATGGAATGGATGGAAAGTGTGTTTGAAAAACCTGGTGTATTGGGTTTTCCATTATCCAATTGCGCAGATTCGTAAAAGGTTATAATTATTTCTCAAAAAGCTAATGTACCTCTAGGTGTACTAGAAATAACTTGAGTCAAATTACATGGTACCTCCTCCTCCCCAACACTAAAAGTTAAGTGTAGAATGTTGAAAATAGGCAAGTGTACTTAGTCAGGGTGCCATGTGGTCACATCGCCATAATTGCAAGCTGATTAAATCAATGTTGGTGTTGTGTCCATTTGAAAGAATACACAGGTTACCAACAACCATGTAAGGGAGTTCAAGTCCATGCCTCTCCCTAGTAGAGCGTTACATTCCAATCCAGTCACCTTGGTGTGATTAGTAGTGCTAGTTTGGAACCCCATAGCCCATTCTCTTTCTTCTAGGTTTGGTTCATCTCAAGTGGTTGAAACATGATGATACATAAGACCTGGTCCATCTCCTTGAAAGGCGAGTGCTCCTAGGAAGGAGACAAAGGTGGGCTAAACACCTCTTGGTTTTCCTATTGTGTTCGGAGGAAACCAAGGAGGTTTTCTTACCTTGTAACTAGTTGGCAAGAACTTTGATCATCCAATATGTGAGAAACTTGCAGGTTGGGGTCTCTAATGGTGTATCTCAAAGCCAATTGCAAAATTGAGAGTGGTGCAAGGTTGGTCCACTAGTTGTGTAGCCGATGCGCATAGGAACCATATTATGCCACGTCGAATAAGAGTAGCTCTCCAAGGTAATGCTTGACTAGCATGTAGTGCTTCTAGACTTTTTCCCTCTGGTCAAACTAAAAAGGGGTGTTCTCAATTACATAACCAAGCGTACGAAAAATGGATTAAGCCCAGGTGATCAATCGTACCATATTTGTGAAGAGACTGGATCTTGTGTCACTTAAGCCTTCTCCAAATCCAACCGCTAAAAGTTCTTGACACTCCCAACCTGAAATGATGAGGTCCACAAAACCAAGTAATTCCATATGCTTCTTCTGAATTAATTATATGTCAAAGGGCAAGAAAATGAAACTGGCCTTCCATGCAGTGGTTGTAAACTATTGGGCAAATCTGGCTATGAATTCCATCACTCTCGATGCCACCACTTGCCTTGTAATAGGATCAATGTCTACATAGAAATATTTTCGAACTACCATCCTTGATTGTAGTAGGGCTTCGAGACCTGTACCAATACCACCAAAGAGTTCTAGTAATGTAATTTCTTTCTTTAGGCGGTGTCCATGTGTTTAGTTGACAAAATACTAGCTTAATCGGTTCACCATGGCTCTCCATGTTCTCAAAATTAAGTAGAACTTTGACCAAAGGTTCATGGGCTGCTTTGAACCTTTGTAAAACCTCTGGTCCCTGTTGAATATCTGTAATACGCACCCTCAAGCTTTTAGTAGCTTGGGCGTAAGCTAACTCCTCTTCATCTCCCTCTATCCATTCGTGGCTAACTTGTTGGATGTAGGAAATGGTGTGTGCTTCCTTGAGCATACAATGGTGAGCCATAGGACTATGGTTCCCATGTAAATCAAGAGGTATGTATCTCAGGTGGTGGCCATTAGTCTTCCAATCCACTTGGTAGTACACATGTTCGAACCAATTGTGAATTGTGAAACCTAGTGGAAATAAGGCTTCTTGCCCAATGAGCACATTATAAGTGGTGGCATTGGTGACTAAACATTTGACATGTAGGCAAAGCTCCTAATTTATACCTTCATTGAAGTTAAGTGTAATCAAATTCTCTCCCCAAGTACCTCTTCTACGCTCCCACTAGCAATGCAAATTTGCCACATAGATTTCCATAGTTTGGAATCGAGCATGCCCATTTTCTTGGCGAATTGAACTCCAAAAATCACTAGTTGGGCACCTGTATCAAAAAATACCACTTTGGATGTATGTCCTCCCACCTAGATTGTTAACTTTGTATTATCAACAATGGCAACTTTGGTGGCAATGGAAGTTCTCTCACTAAGCACCACCTTTGGAAATGAATGAAAAACTTTGTGGAGAAAATGGCTATCCACAACGCCTTTGTTGAATAATAAATCCACAAGTGAGGTGTTTTTAGTTCCTTTTTGATATGTGAATGTAGAATCAGAGGTAGGAAAGCCCACTAGTTTAGCCATGCTAGAATTAATGACCAAATTACGAACACCATCTACAACACGTGAGCTAATCGAGTGTCTCTCCAAGGTGTTGGATGGGACCCTTATAGGATGCAATTAGGGATTGGTAAAAGACCTAATGTAATGTTCAGGGTATCCTTTAGTACTACAATTATGTCCCTAGTGCTTAGCTTCAAATCTTGAAAACTAAACAATGGTGTATTCACAAGTTTTTGTGCCACTTCACGCATTTGAAGTTGGCACTCCATAAGCTAATCAATGGAAAATTGTGTGCTTTCCTAATGTACATGTACTTTTGAGACACGAGAATTTGATGCCATAACACCTAGTGATGACATTCTTCATTTTGCAAAATAAAATTCTTTAAAATTCTTCATTTAACACCTTGTCATAACATTCTTCGGGCGTGAATTTTAACGAATTTTGACGAATTTTAACGAATTTTAACAAATTTTATGGAGATCTTTGGGCTTCCATAACATTCCCGCACCAAGAATGTCATAACTATGCCATAACAGCTTGTGGTGTAGTAGTCTCCTCCCCCCTTGTCAACAAGGCGCGTTCCTCTTTCGTGTTGAGAAGGTGAAAATATTGTGGCATGACTACTCGAGCTCTTCTAACCCTGGTAATATGACTTGAACTAGATGCAAGTCCATCAGTCTGAATTACCTGCCTAGTGGCAAAAACTCTAAGTGCCACATTAGCCTCTTATGCTGCAAAATAGGAAGGGCAAAAAGAAGTGGCCAATTCTGGTGTGAGACTAGAATTATGTGCATTAGAAAGAATATACTCCCCAACCATGGCATCGTGTGGGAGGCCATAAAATGAATTAGGAGGTCCTTTTCGTGATCCTAAACCCTGTATAGGTTGGGCATGACTAGTTGGTTGGGAAGACTTGCCTTTTAGATTAGCAAGTTGGGCCCTCAATGATTCAAGTTCATTTTGCAAAGTTTGAACTTGAGCGGCATGGGCTTGAAGCACCTCCCTCTTGTCAGCATTGTGCTCCTTCTTCTTAACATTCTTACTTGAATTACTCTTGGTGGGGAAAGCTTAAGTGCAAGGCTAAGGTGCCTTGGCTTTTGGTTGAGGGGCAACGAAAGATGCTAGCAGATTTTGCCATGGTAATCAGAGTTGCTTCCATTATGGGAACTTGGCAAAATAAACAACTTCCTAATGTCCCTCTTTCCCATAATAATCACAATAGAGATCCTCGGAAGGAATGCTGCACTCTCTAGTTTTGTGGGCAGGATTGTCACAATAATTGCAAGAAGGTAGGATGGGTGTAGTCGAGTGAACTACTTTAGCCCTTAAAGAAGAATGTGATGATCTGGTTGGCGCAGCTAGTGGAGGTTAAGGCCTTGAATGTGATAGAGGCCTCATAGTATTGGCCTCATAGTGTGCATGAGCTAGTTCCAGTTTTTCAAAAATGTTGTACACATCCAGCAAAGTGTACAAGTTTCTAAATTCTATGAAAACCCGTTACAAAACCTACGCATGGAGTGTTGGAGTACCTTCCAGCGAACGAAGATATCAATGGGCAGCTTCTAGGTTTGTGATGCTCTGAATATCCTCTTTAAACTTGAGAAGCCTTTCATAGAGCATCTTGAGGGTTTCATCTTTTTGTCGAGAAAAGGTGGTGAGCTAGAAATTTTTTTTCAGAATTCTTCACCAAAAATTCCAATTCAAAAACTCGAAAGAATTCCCCCACTAGATCAGCAAATGCTTATGCATCAATGGTGGGAGGAATGTTTACAGTAGTAACAATGAGTTGTTGAGGAAAAAGGTTTATTGAATTAGGTATCAAATAATCTAGATTATTGGGTAGAGTCCCATGATGTGCAATGGCAACTTGTAGTGAAGCTTAAAAGGTAGTGGCGATGGTTGTGGCATAAGCTGGATTGAGGATCTGGGTGACGCCCAAAATCTTCAAAGAATGTTGCTTTTGACATCTAATGCCTCATAGTGCACATGACGGGCCAATTGTTTGAATGCAAACGCTTAGGTGTAATTAGCGCCATACTTGAGCTTCAATTCACAAACCATAGTTCAGAAAGTTGCCTTGAACTCCTTCAAAGAAATGGTAACTTGCCTTCTATTAAACTTTTCAATTCTCCCATAGGAACTACTAACCTCCATGGTGTACATGGGTGCAGTAGTCATAGCTTGCAGTGGAATATATGGTGATGGTGTGAAAGAAGGTGCGGCAACAGGTGTACCCCACTAATTAGCCCTTCCAAATGGACTTTGATGTACCGTTGATGTAGTGTAACCATAGTTATGACATTCTTGGTGCGGGAATGTTATGGAAGCCCAAAGGTCTCCATAAAATTCGTTAAAATTCGTCAAAATTTGTTAAAATTTGTTAAAATTCGTCAAAATTCGTTAAAATTCACGCCCGAAGAATGTTATGAAAAGGTGCTAAATGAAGAATTTTAAAGAATTTTATTTTGCAAAATGAAGAATGTCATCATTAGGAGTGTAACCTGAACCTGAATTCCTGGTAAGAGTTGTGCTGGATGACGATGGCGCTATAGACGTTTGATGGTACCATCGTGAAGATCATGAACTCAAATAAATCAGCTTAAATGATTGTGTGTTACTTCGTAGCTGATACCTTGGCTCTGGCTAAATGGTAATGCTCTCATCATTCGAAGACATGGTGTTATCCCATGCCTCAAAATTTGGTAGCAATATAGAGCACGAATTACAAAGTTTTAACACAACCATGCAATTAAATGTAATTGTAATGCAAATTGAAATGTGAAGTGCTTAAAAGAACATACCCTAAACAACTTTTAGTTTCTGTAATCACTAGTGCTAAATGATAAAGCAAAGGAAGAAAGAATTGAATATTTATGTAGATTACGTAAGTGTATGTATTAATACATACGTATGTAGATGTACATATTTATTATTATTATTATTATTATTATTTAAATAAAAATAAAAATAGTAACAATAAAAAATGTCTATGGACGGAACGGAATTGGACGGATGGAACCGTGACGGATGGATGTTGATGGACAGACGTCGGATGGATGGACATCTATGGATGGACGTTTGTGGACAAAAGTTCGTGGACAAAAGTCCATGGACGGATGGAAGTCGATGATGTAACGTCGGAGGCCACGACATTATAGAACGCCCGTGAGCTTCGCAGTGACGGCCAACGGTAACGTGACGTCGAAGGCCACATCATTGCAAATCGTGGTGCTGCCAAGCGTTACAACTCACGACAGCATTATAGAAGCATATTTATTTATTTATTTTCTTCTTACTTACTATCTCCTCGGTGCTCGCCTTCACTCTTAAAGTGGCAAAGACTATAGACGTGGAAAAATTTACTATAGAAGAGCGGAATCTGATTTGTCTCTTCAGATAAGTCCCCCAAGCTCTAGTTTCAATTAGCAATAATAGCTGGATCCATTTTTCGGCAAGAGTTACGTAACAACGACAGGAGTTGCAATAATTGCTAGTGATTAGTTATATATAATGACAAGATTTGAAGCCATCTCTCCAACCTACAGCTTTGTGTAAACATGTGGAACATAGTTTGCGTTGGACGAACAACCCATGTATGTGAACGAGGCCAACATCTACTGGTTCATTGACGCACTCCCAAGTCCTTAGTTAGACCCAAGTTGGGTCTAAGTTACTATCACAGCGGAATTGTGAAGAACTTAGGGCACACTCCCAACTCTCAACATTAGAAGGGGTAGAGGGGCGTGCTAAAGCTCCGGGATGGGACTAGGAAGTGACAAGCTATTCACTTACTCGAACCTGCATTAAACCAACCAACAAGTTGGTTAATTCACTTTCTAGAACACCCCTGGTGCTACGACAAGCCACGGGCAATTTTGGACTCACTTGACTCACCACGACCCAAACTTGGGGGAAGCCACCACCTTCCCCCATATAGTATATTCTCTGCCCCTCCGCGGCACCCACATCCAAATGGCTTTTTGTCCCAGGACTCCCAAGGAGGAGCCCCAAAATTGTCCTGGTTTGGACTCCTGGGACTTTGCATGATCATAACTTCTTGGTCAGACCTCCGATTGGGATGAGGTCTAAAGCAAAGTTGTAACTCTCCTTGAGAGCTTTCCAATGGTGTGTTGCACTCCACCTACATGCACCGAGGTTGGGTCGATTCCCGACTTTTAGTGGTCGGGAGTCAAACTGCTAGTTTGATTCCCAGTTCTTCTTTTTGCCATAACTTGTGCTGCAGATGTCCAAATGGCCCATGCAAGGCCATTTTCGACATTTACACTACAATAGCTTTCCAATGATGTAAAGAAAACCCCAATGTGAGGTGTTTTGACCCTTGCAATTGAGCTCTGAAATTTTGGGAGTCCTGGAGGACTCCCAAGTCCCAATGTCAAGAGTGTGAGTTTCATCCTCACACTCCCTCTAAATAGGGTTGCGACATTCATGGTATTCAACGCCAATCTTTACACCAAATACGTAATCACGAACGTGTTGCAACAAGCAACGGGGGTGGGATTCAATGTTGTTCGCACCTGGGTTTTCAATGATGGCAATGACTACAACGCGTTTCAAACCTCACCCAACGTCTTCAACGAGAATGTGTTCCAAGGACTAGATTTTGTAATTTCGAAAGTTAAGAGACTAGGAAATCGTCTAATTTTCAGCCTTGTGAACAACAATCCAAGCTTTGGAGGAAAGTAATAGTATGTGCAATGGGTTCAATAATACCAACTTGGTACCAGTCTCCCCAACGAAGACTCTTTCTTTTGACAACAACTTCCAGCAAACATATGATGATGAAGTCGGTCCATTAGTCATGAATTCTTCTTCGGAGATGCAACAGATGAGAGCTGGGGAGCTTTTCAAACCTGCCGATCTTCATGGCAGCAGTAGCTACAACAATAATAGCAACAACACCAATAGAAAAAAAAACCCAAGAACTCAAAGCTAAAAGAAATTTGCTGCTTTCAACATTAAACAATAGAGAATAGTTTTTCTATAATTAAATTGCAAAGGAAGGAAAGAAAACATAGTGTATGTAAACGATGGTCATGCAATAGCTGCCATGAACATCTAGAAATCCAGTCTAACTATGGAAGAAACTTTTCTCACGAAGGAATTCTAGAAAAACCAACAAAAGAAGGGAAAATAGCTTGGCCTTTTATACAACTACCAACAAGCTCAAACCTTAAACAAGCCATAACCCTAAAACACCTAATAACATACAATAATGTATGAACATACATTAACCCTAAAAGGCATGAGTGGCATTCCCGTAACCAGCCATCATATATGAAGCCATGCATACGAGCATGACACAACCTTAATTAAACGCCATCATAAAACAAAAGTTTAAGTCATTCAAATAAATCAAAGATTTAATTCAAATAATATGATTGGTGATAATATAGGATTTCACATCCCTAGGCATGCAAATTTATTATGTAAACCTTGCAATTACTTAATTATTTTAAGTCATCTTTTAATGACAAACTAAGGCAATTGTTTGGATAATTTCATTGGCCACATATTTTTTCTTTGCACCAAGGAACAAGCCTATGATTATATTACCACATCAAAAGTTAAATCTTAGAAATAGTCCAAATATTTCATTATAATAATCTAATTTGCTATGTACCTGTTTCATCCTTAGACACAAGTCTATTATGTGTAACTTAATTGTATTCTATTTTTGAAAGGAATCTGTTAAAAAACAATTGAAGGCACTCGTTTGATAAACTTCATTGGTCACAATTTTTTCCTTTTCATCTAATGATTAACCTATGATGTTAATACCTATGTCTTATAGTTCATGTCCTTGTCATTAGCCTAGGCCAAAAATTGTTGAGAACAAAGGTGTGCATATAAACTATTGGTGACCAAAAAAGTCAACCAACATGAACCCATGGGGCCCAATTTTATTTTATTTTAAGGAAAGTTGAATAATGTTGGATTTTTTGGATTTTTCTTGTCCCCAATGTATTCCCATCAAGTTTTCATTGCGTTTCCATTAAAATTTTAACTGATTCCCAACATATTACCAACCTTGTTTATCCTTTATCCTTTGCCCTAAATTCTACTTTTGTAAGCTATATGAAAAAACCCAAAAGGAGGAAATTATAATATATCTATTTTGGGATTTGATTGATTGTTTTTGTCATGGGCCAATCAAAGATGCCCATGACAAAAGAAGAAAATTGAACTTTTGGGGTCCCCACAACTAATTAATATGTGTCACACTATATCAATTATGCACCCATAGTCCCCTTTCCTTCCATTGGCCTAGGTGGAAAATGGTGACAAACATGTTAAGAAATGGAATTTTCATGTAGCCAATGGAAATGCTCAAATTAGGTAACCATCACCTATGAAACTAGGGTTTGCATTTGAAAACATGATCCCCTATGCAATCTAGATATATGTAAATCACTTTTGATTTTTGATAATTTTTCTTGTTTTGGGTTCAAATCATCTTATATTATTGCATTATAATCTCACATTTGCATTCTTAGACAATACCTACATTTAAATGTTTTGTAAAATCTTCATGTGAAAGGGAAAATTTGCAAATACCCACATATGGGCACTCAATACACATTAGGCTTTTATAATCATGTGCAATACTTGGGTCATGGAATATGCATTGACATTTTAGGAAAAATCTTCAATACTTATAAATGGGTCACAAAATAGGTATTGATTTATTAAGTTTTTATTGTCTTTCCTAAGTTCAATTTGAAGGTATATGCATGTATTGCATTTTGGGATTATGTTTTCAACTAACTAACTATGAATTGAAATAACATTATTTTCATTGACACCCATGTGTAGGTATTGCATAAGACAAAACGATTACATTAATGTAATATTTGTAGTTGGTTTTGGGAATTCCAAACCATTTTAAATAAGGTGGTTTAAGGTTGATGCAAATATTGCATCATACAAAGCCTTAAATAATCCTAAGTATAAATGCCTTCAACCTTAATAATTATATGAACACATACAAATGGATTTTCTTAAAAATAATAACTATTTATGTTTGAAAATTTTAAGCTAATCAAATGAAAAAAATTAATGAATGGAAATATTAACCCTAGATTTTAAAGTTATTTAACTAAAAAAACTAAATATTAAAAACCGTAATTAATCTTAATGGTAGACATAAACATTAACAATTTTACAAATGTATATAAATGTAATTTTTTTTGACAATTGCATTTTATTATTCCTTGCATTTTAAAGTCAATTCAATGAAGATAAATTAAAGAATGGAAGAATTAACTTTAGATATAAAACTAATTAACTGAAAACATACACAAAACCTTAAATAAATAAAATAATAGATGCCATTAACATTAACAAGTTTACAAATATATACAAATGCAAAAAAAAGAGTTTTATAATTGTAAATAATTATTCATTTCATTTTTAAGTGAATGAACAAAATTGAGTGGAAAATTGAGATTGAAACTTTTTCCACTCCCCTTCAAAAGAGATAAAATGAATTATTTTGTTCCATATATGTTTAAATGAAAATTTCTCCCCAAAATCTAATTTAGGGTTGATTAAATCCATAATTATTTGTTATGAAGAAAAAACTAAATGTAAATTATATTGTTTAATACATCATTTAAATAGGTACATCAAATTGTTCAATCTATTGCATATTGTTTAATTGAATTAAGTACACCATGCATTAAATAGCCCAAAGTGAGGTGAAGTTATAAAACCAATGGTTTAAAATTGATTACGCACATTTGGGGTTAAAATTTATTGTTACCAAGGGTTCAAATATGATTAAAATAACTATTTGTGGGGTTTTTTTTTGTAATATTTACATTTTATGTTATAATTTCATCAATTGAAGTAAAAATGTGGAAGTGCTAGGTACATATAATGATGGGTAAGTAAGTTTTGCTAAAACATAAAGGTTTAATTAGGAAATGGAGATTTTTTGTCAAAATTTAATGAGTTAGCCAAGAAGTAGAAATGTTTTGTTGAAAAACAAAGGTTTAGTTAGGAAATTAAAAGGTTTTGTTGAAATGAAAATGTTTAGTGAAGAGGAAATAAAGGTTTTGCCAAGGTGGAGGTTTTGACAAGAAAATACAAAGCTTAGGTTTGGTTGAGAAATAGAGGTCTAGTTAAAAAGCATAAATGTTTTTCCAAGATGTTAAGGTTTAGCCAAAAAATAGATAAGTTTTTTGTTGAGAAGTAAAAGTTTAGCAATAAAGACATAAAAGTTTTGCGAAAAGATAGAAGTTTACCCTTAAAAAAAGAGGTCTTGTTGAATGATAAAGGTTTAGCCAATAGGAAATAAAAGTTTTGTGCACAAATAAAGGTTTAGCCAAACAAATATAGAAAGTAAGTAGGTAATGGGAGAAGTAAAGGTTTTGTTATGAAATAGAAATTTAGTCAGGCAAAAATAGAAGGTAGGTAAGTAAGGGTTGATTGTTAGGTAGTGCCAAGATGTAGGTCAACATGATAGCTTGGTGGGAGGGTTGTATGGAGGTTAGGGTTGGGAAAAAGATGCCCCCCAAATAAACATAAAAGGTTAGTAGCCAAAATAGGTTAATTGTGGTACAATGTTGATTAACATAGGGTTTGGAGCCAGATGAAAAAATGTAGCCCATCCTATGGACAAAATGGCCAATTGGTGCATTGGTGGGTGCTAGTTCATTTTGGCTTTGGGCCTAAGTGAATTAGCACCCACCAGTGCACCAATTGGCCATTTTGTCCATAGGATGGGCTACGTTTCTTCATCTTGTTCCTAACCTTATGTTAAACCAACATTATACCACAAACAACCTTTCTGGGTTGCTGACCTTTGACCCTTTTTATTTTTTGGGTGTTTTTTTCCCAACCTTGACCATACTACCTTCCAACCTAATCACCCTAGTTCCCTAGCTACCCTATTGACCTAGTTACATTATTGACTTACATCTTGGCTCTACCTACCAACCTTTTACTTACCTACCCTTTATATTTTCATGGCTAAACCTATATCTCTTGGCAAAACTTTTGCCTTTTGGCACAACTTCTAACTCTTCTTAATTAAACCTATATCTCTTGGCTTAACCTTTTCCTTTTGGCACAACTTTTAACTCTTCTTGGTTAAACCTCCATCTTTTCATGGCTAAATGTTTACATATTGACGAAACCTTTTTTTAGCTAAACATCTATCTCTTAGCAAAACCTTTACTTTTCAACAAAACCTATATATTTTCTTAGCTAAACTTTTACCTTTTGGAAAAAAATCTAACTTTTCTTGGATAAATTTATATTTCTTGACAAAACCTTCATTTCTTCATGCTTAAACCATTACACGTTGGCAAAAGTTCTATCTTTTCTTGGTTATATATATATATATGAATTAATTTAAAGCTACTTTTTAAACAAAACTTTTAACTACCTTATTGACCTAATTTTTATAAAAAAATCGTGTACATACTTACTTGCTTAGCCACCAACCTACCTATATACTTATTTACTTACCTACACACCCCCACTCACCTATTTACCTATCATTTACATGATGTTAATGTCTGGCAATGTATGATATATAAAATATGAAGGTATTGCACTAAATGAACTAATAACCATTTTAATCATATTTGACTCTTTGATGTCAATAAACAGTAACCATGAATGTGGGTATTGCACATTTGATCAACTTTTGTGACCCGCACATAGGTATTGCATATTTTGGTGATTATTGTTAAAAGTTAAAGTAGTTGAAAATCCAATCACAAAATATAATACCTACATATGAAAAAAATTTCATTTCAAATACAATACACCTCAATAATTATTACATATTTTGTGATTAAAATGCAAACATTTTTTTTTCTATTGGATTTTTTTCTTTTTTAAATTACTTTTGTATGTTTTTCTTTCTAATTTAAAAAAAAATTCTTGGTAATTTTTTTTCTTTTTCATGTTCAAATTATTTTCTTCTATTATTTATTAGAATTAGTTTATTTATTCTAATTTTTTTATTGTCATCATTTTTTTCATTGAACATGCATATTTTATGCTTAACATTTGGGTATTACACAAACCAGCCAAGAAAACCAGTTAACATTTTACGTTTTAAATGTGGGTATTGCAAAATCATTCTAATAAAATTGATGTTTATTTGTGACCCTTATGTAGGTATTTCACATTGAATTTTATGTTTTTGAAATTCTTTTGATTCAATAATGCAACATTGCAATATGTCTCAAACTTGTATTTTTAGGGAAAATTTCAACAAAGTATTAATGCAATGCTCACATTCAAAGCATGTAAACATAATTAAATGTGAGGTTCCAATTGCAATAAAACAAAACTTGTATGTTTTGATGCAAGTATCACATCTATCAAAACTTTTAAAAATGTCCAAAAAATGGAAAACATGAACTCCATGCCATTGTTTATGCCAAAGAAACTTAAATAACATATGCATGTTACTTTCTAACCTCAAGAGACACCTTTCTAAACCTATTTTCATTAGCCACAATGTCATGTGTTCATTGATAAATTCTTGATGTTGTAACCACTTTAGTAGCATGTTGATGAGTGTAAAGTTGATAGTGATACGATTGGAGTTGAATGACATTGGTTATAAATTGGTATTTCATAGTTATTCAAAGTTTGTATCAAACACATGATACACAGTAATATGCAAATTTGAAAAATATAAATCAAGCCCCAAAAATTACATGGGTATGAACATATATAATCTCTTGGATTTAAAAAAAAAGAAAAATTCGAAAAAAAATTGGAAATAGAAAAACAAACTTCATCTTTTAGAATTTTGAAGACCAAAAAGAATGGAAAAATAGGGGGGAAAAAAAAAAGAAATTTAGGAAAAACATAATAAAAGAAAAAAACTTCTTCTAGCATTTAAAAAACAGAAAAAAAGAGGCAAAATCCCAAAAAATCTTCTTATTCTTAAAGAAAGAAAAAAAGGAAAACAAAGCAATGAAAAGGAATAAAAAACTAGAATTCTTTTTCTTGAATTAATAATAACAAGAAAAAAAATATTCAAGAAAAAAAAAACAAAAACAAACTTCTTCTTCTGGAATTTTAAAAATAGAAAAAACTAGAAAAAAACAAAAACAATCTTTGTCTTCTATTTTTTTTTCTTTTCATCTTCTTTATTTTTTATTTCCATTTCCTTATTTTTAATTCTTTTGTCTTCTTCTCTTTCTTTTTCTTATTTTTTGTTTTGTTTCTACTTTCAAATTTGTTTATAATTATTTTTTTAACGTCCGTTCGAGACTAGAGAGTCCATTAGATGAAATCATGGAGGACAAATTGTCCTCTGGTACTGGCAGCATGCCACAAATTTGGCTAGGGCAATTGTGTTCGTAGTTTGCATGAGTTTAGCAAGAGTGCTCGTGTGGGTGAGGGGCAGGATCGAATAAAAGTGTTCTCTAACTTTTTGGGTATTTGCACAGACAAGGAACAAGTGTTCTTCATCCTCTACCTTCCCCAAGTCACAACCTCGACAAAGCCTCTTTGTGTATGGCACGCCCTTCCACGCACCTAGCATTGCTTCAAGCCACGTGTTGCCACACCGAAACCAGGTTAGAGCTTTCCGCAGCTGAACACAATTGATGTCACACAAGTAGCTCTCGCTCTCATACGACATACCCTTGAAGTGCAAGTATCTTATTTGCATGCTGGTCCCAATCTTACAGTTGGTAAAGAGCTTTTCAATGAAAGCCAATCACATATTATCCTTCACCTTTTTTACACTTAACATTGTGTGGGGAAAACCTGGAGGGGGTGGGGCCCTAGCCTCCTAGGTGATCGCGCCTCCCATCGTAGATCTACCACCAACTGGCTGCACTAGTTATAGCGTGGCCAGCTTAGCCATTTGAGCTCCCATTTGTTTGTGAGTGTTATAACAAAGTACTTTGCTCTCTGCCCAACTTCTTACCCTTGCTAAACAAGTCGGATGTATGTGCGTTGTCCCAAGAACTGTTCCTAGTGACAATTGAATAATCCTCGCCTGGAGTGCATGGGTCGTTGCAAGTTGAGGCACTGTTTCCAATAGTGATTAAGCTAGAGGCAAAAAACCTGCCACCTCTTGGGGTTGATTCTGGAATAACCATTTTTTCATGGATCCAGCCCAACATTTCTTTCCCGCAACAAGCATAGCGAGCTGGGCTTCCCATGCCTTTCCCAAAATGTAGTATTTAGTGACCATGTTCACATGGTTATAGTACAACAATGCTTATCCCCATGCAAAGTGTTCAAAGGGGAATTTGCCAAATTCTTCCAACACAATGGACGTGCTGGTTATTTTTCGCACCCCAACTAGGGACTTGAGGAACCCTCGATACACTACTTCAATAGCTTCTATTTTCTTGGAGTCCACCCAAACTTCACAAGTGTAACTTGCTGTGGAACACACGAATGTGTTGAAGAGGTCACAATGTAGCTTAATGTCCATAATATGTAGCTCTGCACAACGGCGGTTCAGTGTGAATAGCGAGTGCCTACTGGTAGTTGCTAGATGTTCCACTACACTATCCAAGTTCAAGGTGGTCTTGAGCAGGATCCACAAGTATTTGAAGGTTTACACATGCTCAATAACGTCACCTCCAAATACAAATTCTTGGCATGGGGTCAGCAAAATTGAACATCATAACTTTTGTTTTTTTCACGTTTACTATAAGTCCACGTTTAGCACAAAACTGTTGGAGTGCATCGAACTGTTATTACAGTCCCACCTCTGATTCCGACATTAGAGCAAGGTCATCTGCAAAAAGTAACAACCATACATGCACATCTGTTAGGGCCGGTGCATTGCATCTTGTGCTATCTAAGCGCCCCTTTAGGGCATCCAAATATCGCCCAAATAATAGGGGGTTGAGAGGACAACCTTGCTTCACACCTTGCTGGCACTTGAAGCTGGAGGTGGCACCCTTGCTTAGGTGGTTGATGTGTACAATATCCTTGGCATACATCGCTTGTAGGCATTACAAAAAGCTTCCTTCCACCCGAAGGCCAGCCAACATTTGCCATAACACTTCACGTGGCACAATATCGAACGCCTTTTTGAAGTCCACAAAATAGCAATAGAATGGCTTCTTTTTTGCCTTGCTTTGTTCTATCAGAGTTCGTAATATGAAGAGTTGGTTAGTAGTGCGGTAATCTTTGTGAAACCCAACTTGACCCTTGGCACGCAACCCATGTTGTTCAGTCCACTCGCTTAACCTTTTGTCAAGGATCATAGCAAACAACTTTGCTAGGATAGGTCCAACCATTATCCCCTTATAGTTGTCAAATTTGGAGGCATCGCCCCCTTTAAAGAGTGCATGGACCACCCCAATGGAAAGGGCTTCTAGAAAGCCTTCCGCCAAAAAGCAGTTGAATGTAGTCAATAATGGCATGTGTAGCAATTCTCTCGCATCCAAAATGAACTTGACTTTCATACCATCTAAACCAACAGCCTTGTTCCTTTGTAGTTTTTTCAGTGCTTGAAGCAACTCAGTAAGTGTGATATTTGAATTCAGGGTGTGGCTAGGTGGAGGTTTGGTCACTTGAGTTGAATAATTAGTTCACAGCCGTATGGGTGGCGGAGACTGGCTAACTAGCCCTCGGAAACCCTCCAAAAGCGTAGTTGCACTGATCTTGTCCATAATGGGTGCCCTTGGCTGGTACTTTTTCCAGAACAAAAGTGCATCCACCTTAGTAAGCACACACATATGTTGAGCTTTTGAAGTTTCCCAGAAAAGTCTTTTTCGTTTTAATAAATTTTTGAGTTTACTTTTTTGATGTTTAGTGATGTGTGAGTCGGGGTTGGGTTTCAGCTAGAGCTTCAGCTCATGTTTCGTTGTACGGTAGTATTGCAACCCCACTTTGGGCAAAGTGGGAGAATGCAACTCCCACTCCCAAAAGTGGGAAAATGGAGTCCTCCGGGACTCCCAAAAATTTAGAAGACGATTTTAGGGGTCAAATCTCCTCACCTTGGTGCGTTCTTTATATCAATGGAAAGCTCTTGAAGCGTAGATATTCGAAATGGCCTCCCATTGCCCATTTGGACATCTGTAGCCCAAGTTATGGGCAAAAGAAGGGCCGGGAGTCAAACTGCCAATTTGACTCCCGACCACTAAAAGTCGGGAATCAACCTCTTTCGATGTCGCCTCAAGGAGTGCGACACGACATTGGAAAGCTCTCAACGAGAGATACAACTTTGGTTTAGAGCTCGTCCCGATCCGAGTTTGGGGCGAGGAGCTATGGCCGTCCAAAGTCCCGAGACTCCAACCCGGGACAGTTTCGGGACTCCAACTTGGGAGTCCTGGGAAAAAGAGCCATTTGGATGTAACCTCGGCGGAGAGTTGTAGAGTATATTATATGGGGGAAGGTGGTGGCTTCCCTCGAGTTTGGGCCGTGGGGAGTCTTGTGTGTAAAAGTGCCCGTGGTTTGTCCCAACACCCAAGGGTGTTCCCGAATGTGAACTAACCCTCTTATGGTTGGTTTTGGATGCAGATTCGTGCTTGATCTTCTAGTCCATCTTCCTAGTCTAATCTCGGGGCTTCTAGCACGCCCCTCTACCCCTCTTTAGTGCTGGAAGTTGGGAGCGCCCCTCAAGTCTCAACTTTTCGCAATTCAACATAGTTGGACCTTCAAGTGGGTTCAACTCGGGACTTGGGAGTGTGTTAGGTAGTCAACGTCAAACCAGGGTTTATGGTAGTGTCTCTTTTTGCAACTCCCTCTCGAAGGCTTGTTGCCAAAAGTAGACTTTGTTGCAGCACCCACGCATTGCTACAGTAGGTTAGTTAACCCGTTTGCCCCTAGATGCCTAATCGAGTCAACAACCCACAAGTTTCCAAAACTCGCTATTAGGGCAAGCTGGTATTCTTCAACTTTTGATTTATCATAGTTGCACCTAGGTAAGAATTTTTTTGTTACCACCGTATGTTGTGGTTCAACAAAGTTGCAAATGATGTTCAACCATAGGTGTAACGGTCTATGGTCAGAGTCTCTCCCCATCACGCGGTAGCATGTGTCATCTATTATCACCTCAAGGTGTGTAGTAGCTTGCCAAACTACAGGTGAGCTAATAATATAATTGACAGTGCTACGCCCCCCATTTGTTAAACAAGTGAACTTCCTTGATTCATCACCAAGTGTTCGGCCATTAAGGATGAGCAACCTAACGTCACAGCATAGGTCCAAGAGCTCGCGACCCCAGCCACTAACATTGGCATCACGGTTTTGTCGCTTAGCCACAGCGTTTGGTTGCTCAATTTCAACGAGCTTAGGCGCTTGTAATAGTTCACAAAGGTTGTTAGTGTCAATAGTATTTGGTAACGCTGTAGTACGCGCATTAAAATCCCTTCCCAATAGTACTATGCCCCCTAGAGTTTGAACTTCAGCAATATCTGCTACTAGGTTTTGGAACAAGGATTCACTCTTATGTTTGGAGCCAACAAAGGGCAGCGTACACCACATAGACAAACAAGTCAGGGGCAGCACCCCTGTTAACCCGTAGCCATAGATAAGAATCATAGCTTTTTTCCTTCCACTATGATAGGTTTGGGCTAAGGTGGCTACGAAAGTAAGCAACAACCCCCCCGTTATGTTTTATCGTTTTTGTTTTTCCCAACTGCATAGTGCGTGCTACCGCAAGTGAGTCAAACCCTTCAACATGTGGCAAATGTTGGCTTAGAAAGTGCCAAGTTTTGGTTAATAAAACAAGGTTAACACCCTGAAATAACTCTAATATTTGCACCCTCGTTTCCACTTTATTTACACCACCCCATGCATGTTCCATAATACCACACATAGGTCTTTTTGGTCCTTGCGCCCTTAGAAGGAGGGTGAGTAAATTTGAGTGCCATCGATGAAAATTTCAACTGCGCGCCAAAAGGCGCACTTGCCTACCACCTTAGCCTCCTTGAACAACGACCATAGCTCCGACTTACGTGCTTGTTGTGTGGGCATGAAGTTTTCATCCAAAACAAAAAAAAGACAAGGAAAAGGATAAAAGCATACCTTGCATGATGTATATAACTAATGATGATGCAACAAGAAATGATAGCAAATGCAACAATGTGATGACAAAAAAAACTAAAGTAGCAACCAAAATGAAAAAAAAAATGACAAGAAGAAAAATCTATAGCACATACAAAAGAGAAATAATAATAATCATAATAACATTAATAGTAAAAAAAATGATGGAAAAAAGGCTACAGCAATAATGGAAGAGAAGAAAGAAAGAACAAAGAAAAGAAGAAAGAAAGAACAAAAGAGGAGAAGAAGAAGGAAGAGGACGAAAAAAAGTGGGATTTTTTTTGAAATCTCTTTTGAAAGGAAGACAAATAACCCACCTCAATGTTTGGTTTGGTTTAGGTTAAATGGTTTGGGTTCATCCCAAAACGCCCAAAACGGTCTCATCCACAACTTGTGCATTGGGGGGTGCTCGTTCACTTAGGCCCTGTGGGACGAACGATGAGCCGTGTCTCGTTCGTTGGTGGGAGCCCTTTTCCTGGGCTGGATTCCGGAGCTCCGAGGAGCTAGGAGTGTTTCTGCAGCGATGGCGATGGGGTTTCTGGTTCCCTCTTCTTCGGCTCCGTATTGCCTCTCCTCGCCAGTAGCAACAATCTCTGAACAGTCGTCTTGGGTGCCTGTTCAACTGGGTGTCAGAAAATTCCGTCGACTATTTCATCTTTGCTGTGTACAAGCCCATACGCAGAGGACTTTAGGGTTTGTAAGCTCCGGTTTTTGGAGCTCAGGAGGTTGGGATCCTGAGCAACGCAAACTCGCAGTCGCCATGGTGAAAACTTCTGCTGGTGAGCCTGAAGTCCTATTCTTTCTCTCTCTTCCTGCTTGTGACATGCTTGATCTTTCTCCTCCGCATTGTGTTTGTCCAGTGAAGTTCATTAGGTAGTTTTCTTATCACCACTTCGGATGGTCTTTGCAGCGCCGATTGAACTCCAAGCATCCGCATTACCGGAGGCTCAGGCTGTCGGTCAGTGATCTCTTTCAAATTCGCATCTCTTGAGAGCCCGGATGGAATGCCGATTGCTGAATTTCGAACCCGGACTCAATTCTAATTGCTATGCCCTCAGTGGGCAGAATTCTGACATTGTTTGTCATGAATTCGCAGCCCCTCACGAAGAAGGGATCAAACCAGTCAAGATGAAGATCTACAAGCTATCTGAGCTGAATGCAGACCAAGTGCAAGATCTTCGCAACCGCCCTCGAATCGATTTCTCTTCCATTTTTGAGACGGTAAACCCTCTTCCCGTTTTTCACATACAGGCTGCACAATTGAGGGTGTATCCAGGGTCCTTGTTCCTTTCATGCTATTGTATCCTTGGGTGAATCTTCTCATAGCTGTATACATATGAAACTGATTCACAAATGCAACTGCAAAAATTGTGATTGTTGTTTTCTTGGTGGAAGGTTGCCCCTATAGTGGAAAATGTTCAAAAGCGAGGAGATGCAGCAGTTAGGGAGTGAGTCTACTCATCCTTAATGCACTCTAGATGCTAATTGTGAAATGTCAATATCCAGCATTTATCTGTCTGCAGTTTTTCCTACCCTTCTGCAGGTTTGACACCAAAAATCCTGATGACAAATCCATCTTACTACAGCAGTGATGGTAATCACTCCTGCCATGTATATCCAAAGAACTGGCAAAAGTATTAACCATCCTTTCTTGATTTGCTGATATGGCATCCTGCCAATGCAGAATGCTTTGTATTTTCTTGTGCATTGAGATCAACATCCATGACTAGATCCTTGCCAGCTGATGGATCTAATTATGGATTTTGGTTTAGCTTTATCTGCAAACACAGGATGGAGGATAGAGGACTCCTTGTTAGTAGCGCACACAATAGGTATTGCTGTGTAAGGTGTGAGGGCATGGAGTTAGTTTGGCAATGGGTTTGTCTGTGCAGATACACAAAACGCTTTGATGGTGTGGACCTGGACCTTGAAAAGATTGTTGAGAGAGTCTGTGATCTGCCAGATCCTGTGGTAAGAAATTTTTCTTCAGCAGTAATCTGTCCCCTGTGGACATTATGCTTTAACTATGGGTTTTAAGTAATCAGTACACATCTGGAATCCAAAGCACAAATACTCCTCCCTTTCTCTATTTCCTTTCTCTCTGTCTCTGTCTCTCTCACTTGTGTGAATTGAGTAGGAGGAATAAAGTGGCTGTTGGATGATGGTTTCATTTTCATTTTATCTCATAGCTATATTCAATTACTTCTCACTTGCTTTTGCAATGTGAACACAGCTTGATTCTGATGTAAAGGCAGCTTTTGATGTGGCCTATGACAACATTTATGTCTTCCATGCGGCACAGCGAAAGACACAACAGCTGCAAGTTGAGACTATGCCAGTTAGTGTTTCTCACACTCCATTCAACTGCAGTATTGCTTATTTTCTGTCTCTGTCATTTTCAAAGAAACTTTAGCTTTTCGTAAATATGTGAGTGTTTGTACACGTCTGGCTGAGTAATTTTCCGGATGGTGGATGATGTCTGTTATGGCCAGGGGGTGCAATGCTGGAGAGTTGCCAGGGCTGTCAATGCAGTGGGTCTCTATGTTCCTGGTGGCACTGCAGTCCTGCCATCCACGGCCCTGATGCTTGCAGTAGTATGTGTTCTAATCTAAGCCCTTTGGGATCTGTGACTGAGTTGCTAAATGTACTCTCTCCCTTTCCCTGCAGGGTGCATCTTTCAAACGCTTATTGTATGCTTTTGAATGTGTATGAGTGCACTGAGTATTCCAGAAATATGACAGAAACTGAGGACACAAATTCTTGTCTAGTTGTTTGCATGAAATTTAAACAGATTATATTATACCTTCCTAACCCCACTTTTCAGAGCTGATGAAGTCAGTGGGGAGTAATGCAGCTAATTACTGCTATTCATGCTATTTATAATGAAGGTGATGGTCATACTTTGTGAGATACAGGCACAAGGTTATGAGCAGACTCATTCTTGTCATATTTTGTTTTGGTTTGGCCAGAACTCAAATACAGTTAGCTTCAATGTGCTGTTGAGTATTCTCTGCAATCTCATAGATTTGTTTTCAAGTTGTGGAATTACTGCATCCATATAGTCAACAGTAGTATGCTTCAAGGATATGTTCAGGGTGCAGGTGACTGCAACCACCATCCTCTATGTAGACCTCTCTATGCCATAGGCCTAGATGCTTGCTTGTACAGAGGCAAGCTTACCCTCCCAAGCTTGTTGCTGCATACTATTTGCTTTTAATATTAGCTTTGTCTCTTGAGTGGTAGCCAATATCATGATCAGGTCTCCCTGTTGCTTCTGGCAATGCAAAAAAACTCATGCAATTCTGTAATTGCTTATGGAAGTTTTGAGCAGATTGTTATATACTTTTCTGCAACCACTGTGATGAGCTCATGGAATCAGTGGGGTGTAATGGCAGCTGGTTACTGCTGTTCATGATGAAGGTGGTCTGATACTTTCTGAGTTACACTCACAAGGTTATGACTGCACTTGTTCTTATTACATTTTTTTATTGGTTTGGCCAGAACTGATGTGAACGTTACCTTCAAAGTGTGATTGTGGAGTTTTCTGTGCCATTTTACAGATCCATGACTGTGCATATTGCAAATTGAACAATGGTGCAGAACTGCATACTCAGTCATTATGTTTGGTACCTGATGTTGTGGTACATTGGCTTTTCAGCCTGCACAGATTGCAGGATGCAAGACTACAATTATTGCAACCCCCCCAAGAAAGGATGGCTCTCTATGCCCAGTGAGTAGCTTGCAATTTATTACAAAAAATCCTTTCCAATTCATCCAACATTTTGTACACACCAATTGGATAATAAACTTGAGAATTCTTGCTCAACCTGAACTTCTGATAGTTTGGAGATTTGAGCTGCAAGTTCCATTGATGGCCAAAGGTTAAGGTTTTTCTTGCAGGAAGTTGTTTACTGTGCAAAAAGAGCAGGTGTGTCACATATACTCAAAGCTGGTGGAGCTCAGGTGTGTACAAGCATCAGTCTGAGATGCTGTTTTTGCATTTCTCAGCTTCTGGAATCAAGCTAAATGTGTGTAGCACAGCAAGTTGTGTGTGTTCTATTAGTTATTATGGGGGTTAGTTGTAAAATTTCTTCATAATTTTCAAACCCCAGCTATTTGTGCTTTCAAGAATCTGGAGCCCTCATTCATTGTGTTGGGACTTTCTGCAGGCTGTTGCAGCAATGGCATGGGGAACAGAATCCTGCCCCAAAGTAAGTGTTGATCGATATCCAGGACCCTCCTAGTTTGTTGAAGATGATGGTCCTTGCTATGGGTTGGTTTTCCTTAAATAATGGTTTTGGTTCTCCCTTTGATGTTTACTTTTCTCCAGAATTAGCGGTACTTGCAAAACTTATTCCCTTCCTGCAGGTTCACAAGATTTTGGGGCCTGGGAATCAATATGTCACAGCAGCCAAAATGACACTGCAGGTATGGAGGTTTCCAATGCTTTTAGTTTAGGCTTGTCAATTTTGAGTGTGTTTGCCTGATGTAATCAAATTATGGAGACTTGTTGCAAGGACTAGTATTTGTGAATGAAGGTTTATGGTGATTGAGTATGATGAGAATTATGTTGACCTCAGTCTTCAGTGGATTTGAAATCTTACTGCACATGCATAATTACCCAGGAGTATGGTGCTTTGGTGCACAAATATCAATATCTGTGTTACAATAGAACATGGTGCTGTAGATATATATTGCTCATCTCCCTGTTTGTTCATTCTTATGTGGCATATGGTTGTGGTCTACAGAATAGTGAAGCAATGGTATCCATTGATATGCCTGCTGGGCCATCTGAGGTCTTAGTGATTGCTGACAAGTATGCCAGTCCTGTTCACGTTGCTGCAGATCTTCTCTCACAGGTATGCTTGTGTTTTTTTATTGCTGCACCTACAAGAACATCTGATAGATAACTCCTCAGGGAGAGGAGGTGGCATAAGTTGGATTTCTGCATGAGGACCTAATGATGTAGGTTGAACAAAAAATGCAAACTTGTTCTTTGTGAAGCTTCAATAGGTGGAAGTAGTATGACAATTTTTGTTAGCATGTTTTTTTGCTTCTTTTGAAGCAGGATATTGGTGTGGGCATGTCATGTAGGCAGAGCATGGTCCAGACAGCCAAGTGGTATTGGTGGCAGTAGGTGATGAGGTAGACACAGGTGCTATTGAGAGGGAAATAGTGCAACAGTGTCTGGACCTTCCCAGAGGGACCATTGCTGCTAAAGCACTTTCTCACAGCTTTGTTCTGGTTGTTAAGAACATGGCAGAGGTAAGAAATACAGTCCTGTATCACTTTATCTCTGGATTTGCTATTGGCAACAATTATAGGGTGAGGGCAATGAGGGCTTGTTGTCAAGCATATGGTGTGTAAGAAAATCGAGGATCATACAATCAATTGTTCCAACCTTGGGTATGGATATCACGTTTGAATATAATAGTCACAACTTCCCTCTGAACTTGCCATAGCACACACAGAGCAGTAGGACTTTTCTTGGGTCCATCATGTGACAATGTCCTTGAGGCAACTGTTTTGGAACACAGGCATGCAACTTTTCGAACATATATGCACCCGAGCATCTCATTGTAAATGTGGAGGATGCGGAACTGTGGTTGGACCACCTTGACAATGCAGGTAGATTCATAACATCAATGATCACTTGACAGATTTTAGGCAGTCAGTTGTTTTGCTGTCTTGAATATATCTCACATTGCAAGCCATCCATAGACTAGTATGCCAGTTTAGGTTTGAGATGATGGTTCAATGCCTCTCTAGAAAAGATGATATTACTCATTTCACCAGACATTGCATCTTTCCAGACAGTTTTAAGAATGGGCTATTATTTTTGTGCAGGGTCTGTATTTCTTGGGCGATGGACCCCAGAGAGTGTAGGTGACTATGCAAGTGGCACTAACCATGTCTTGCCAACATATGGATATGCCCGCATGTATGGTGGGGTGTCACTTGACTCATTTGTCAAGTACATGACAGTTCAATCTCTAACAGCCAAGGGATTGCAAAGACTTGGCCCCACAGTGGCCAAAATGGCTGAGGTTGAGGGGCTTGATGCACACCAAAGGGCTGTCACGCTGCGGTTGCAGGATATTCAGGCTGCTAAAAGTAATTGAAAGTAGGATTGTGAATTTTCCTCATTCCAAGCTTCAGATTAGTGACACTAATTACTGACTAGAGCAGTACTGATCTGTTGGAGATTGGTAATGGAGTTGTTTCCATTTAGCCTGGGTGAGAAACAGCCAAGGACCCAGGAGCATAAGGTAACTCAGTAGTTCCAAGATCTGTTGTGGGTTATAGAGTCTAGAGCAGAACTTCCTGTGTCACTGTTTGCAAAGCTTTCAACCGAGGTGAAGCACACCATACCTCCAAAGATGCCTTTGACAAGAGATGCCAAATCTGTAGGGTGAGTCTAGGGTCGTGCCATGTCAATGCTTCAAATCTGAATAAGGACACTCATGGCTCAACACCTTTCCTGAAAAACACATTGTTTGCAGGAAATACAACTCAAAAAGAAATTAACTGCGTGAGTGTCCTTTGCAACATTCTCTCTTTCAATGGACCCTCAGACTTAGTTTATGACCATGGATTCAACTTCTACAAATTGAGAATTTTGAATTGATACATAATTTTAATGGTAAAGCCCTCCATGACTGGCATTCATTAACATGTGAAACACCGGATGCAAGAACTCAAGGGTGACATGAGTTGAATTTGGGTACTAGCTTCTAATTGGTGTGAATAATGTCTTCCCTACATGTAGCAAGCTATTCCAATGCACGGAAGAGTTATGACAATCTTAAAGCATCCCCTTTCTTGGGGGTCTCACTGTTTCCCACATCCAATGGAAGTTTTAATTATTTCCAATAAGATTTTCCCCCATTTGCATCAATAAAGATAACAAAATGAACAGTATAATGTGAGACATTATTGAAATGTTACCACCTACGCCAATCATTATAGTTGGCCGATTTAAAAAAAATCATTCCCTTTGGTACACACAATATTCTTGGATCTTGTACATTTTTACAAGCCCAAAGTGCATTTCACATTCTTGGATTGTGCTTAAAGCAATTTGATTGCACATGGTATTTTTAAAGCATCTCCACCCATACACCCTGTTTGAGCCTTCAGCAATGTTTATCACATCTAACTTACAATTCTTTCCCAATCCCCACTCATAAAGATGAAAAACGGGGACAATATAAGGGAAGATTGTGGACTATTTAAATGCAACCACATGGGCCAATTATTATAATCAACCAATCAAAAGCAGTCATTTTTGTGTTTGGTGCTTTTTACAAGCATTGAATCCCATGCAAATTTATTGACTACAATCCAATGTACAAAGGCATCACATAAAAATTGTACTCAATTCCAAATATAGTTTACTGTTGTCCATGGCCACACGCTTAGGCAATGTAGCTCATCAACATGTGGCTATTTACACAAAGGACAACAATAAGTCCCTCACTATGTCTATTATTACATTGGAGATGCTCCTATCTACCAAGGATGCATATACACATGAATGATCTCTCCTGTTCCTGTTTTTACTCTAAAGCCAAAGGCAAGAGTAAACGTCAATCAATTTAACGTTCCCAAATGATAAAGTTTTTCCAACATGAGAACCATAATTCACACACATTGATGTATGTATGTATGTATGTATGTGTGTATGTATTTTTTGACAATTCATGATATGTTTCTTAGCATTTTGAAATTCATGGCCAAAGGTAAACATTCCACAAGTTGAACTTTTTCCACACAGTGGTTTCTCCATATATGGTGATGTCAACTCCAAATTTACCAGGTCTGACATTTGAATGCTTATGATGGTTTATCACACCTTGGCTATGAACCTTCTATTGGAGTGTTCTATTGGAGTATTGCTCTTCCCCTCCCAACACATCATCATCTACATGGGCTTAGGTTCATGACAATGGTTGTGCATTGCAACGAGTAAAACCCAGGAAGGACATTCCCAAAATGCAAGGCTGGACTTGGCAAGGGCACCCTTATTTTGGGAATCCCCCCAACCTCTGCGCTTTTCTCTACAGAAAGAGTGTTACTATCAGATCATCGGTTCTCACAAACGGACGGTGCAACTGCTTTTCAAGCCATTGATTCTCACAAATGGAAGGACAATTGGTTATCTCCAATGATTCTCTGAAACTTATTATGGAATTTACTCTACTCAAAGGATGAAGTGAGCAATGCGTGCTCAAGAATGTGCACTCAAGATATTCTTCAATTTAGCACCATAATTTGTCTCATATTTTTTTGCCCATAAATGTGAGCATGTATTGCATGTAGATGAACTAAAGAGAAGCCCTTCTCAAATTAATGTGTTGTTACCAACAGATTAAGGAGCATTCAAAACAGTTTCAATCAAAGTGAAACATTGAGACAAAAATATTAAGCTTTGGGATGTACCCACAACCAAAAATAAAAATTCCATACTACCTGCAACTAGAGTAGTAGCCTCATAATCTTAAACTTTTAAATTGAGAACCACCTTTGAGTTTTTAATACCCTGGACGGTTCTCAAAATTTTCATTTTAAATTTATAATATGGCTTCTCAAGTGAGCAGTTCTCACTGAGCCTAATAGAGTGAGCAACTTGAAATAAACGACTTTTACTAATGTGGGCATCATGTTGGTTCTGTTCATAGTCCATCAGTCCACAAGTCATCCCACTCGGATGTGGCATGGGTCTTTGTTTAAACAATCGCCGGTTTACCTTTTCCCACACACACACAAAACAAAAACAAAAAAATTAAATTAAATTAAAACCCCTAAAAACAATATTGAGAAAACCAAAAGAAGGGAAAAAAAGAAAACTAACAAGGAAAAATAGAGATAAATAAGATTTTCAAAAATTACAGGAAAAAAAAAAGAAGAAGAAGAAGAAAAGAATAAAAAACAACAAAAATTGAAAAAAACAACAAAAAGAAACCAGAAAAACAGAAATTTTCAAACCCCCAAAAACTTTATTAAAAAAACATTTCAAATAACAAGAAAAAAGAAACAAGAGAAAAATATAAACCAGAAATAAAACAAGAAATATAAAACCAAAATTTTCAAGAAGTACATAAAGCAAAAATAAAAAATAAGGGGAAAAATCCACAAAAAATGCAGGAAAACAGATTTTTTAGAACTCAAAAAAAAAATATTAAGAAAACCAACAAAAAGAAACAAGATAGGTTTTTTTTTAATTACAGAAAATTAAAACAACAAATAAAACGATAAATAAAACCAGAAATATAAAACCAGAATTTGAAAAAAGTACAGAAAATAAAAAAACAGAAAATAAAAAATAAGAAAAATGAAAAGCAAGGGGAAACAATCCAAGAAAAAACCAAGAAAACAAAAATTTAAAAACCCCAACAAACCAATATTAAGAAAACCAACAAAAAAAACTGGAGAAAAACAGAAACAAAAAATGAACAAGAAAGAAATAAAATTTTAAAGAGGTACAGAAAATTTAAAAAGAAATATAAAACAAGAATTAAAAAATTACTGATTATAAAATATAGAAACAGGAAAATAAGAGAAAGAAAGGAAAAAATTCAAATTTTTTTGAAATGCCAGAAAAAAGGTATTAAAAAAACCAGCAAAAAAACAGGAAAGAAACTGAAAGAAAAAAGAATGAACAGAAATAAGTAAAATTAAATTTAAAAAAAAACAGAAATAAGAAAATCTTGATGAAGGCAACAAACCTTTATTGCATTTAAGAGCTTATGGTGATGGCAACAAACCTCTACTACCATTGTTGGTTTGTAGGGGCTAGACTGCAAGATACTCAACTCTTCTAGTTGCTCCTCATGTTGCTCTTCTTCCTCTTCGTCTCTCCCCTCCTTTTGTTTTGTTGCTCCTATCCTCCTCTTCCACAGCTCCACACACAGAGCTCAAAACACAAACACAAAGACAAAAGAAAGAAAGGAAAAACTGGTGGGTGCTGGGTCACTCAAGCCGTTCCAATGAATTACAATTATCTGTAGATCAGGGAGAGGCAGTGTTGCATGTAGCAGATGCACTGTTGTGAAAATTTCCATTCACAACTCTGTACGTACATGGATGTTTATAACGTCATATATACTCACATCTTCCGGTGATGAAGTCAGTGGTGATGAAAGGTGGCCTGTTAGTGCCATTCATTATCAAGGTGATACTTTGTGAGTGACACTCACAAGATTTCTTTGTTGTCATGTTTGTTTTGGATTTGATCTGTGCAGGAACTGACACAACAGTTACCTTCAAAAGTGCTATTCTTGACTTTTCTTTCCAATCTAATAAACAGATATGAAGATGTATTTACCCCTTCCTGTTTCTCTATGTACACAACTCCACAATCTGAGCGACATAAAAGTGTTACCCACCTGGGGATGAAGATGTTGATGAGTGTTCTTTCAGGTGTCCAAATTTGGAGCTTGATGTACTGGATTGTCGAAACTAAGAAGGGACACAGAAATTCAGCCAGATGGCTTTCTAGCAACACCTATCATGCTAGAGGTGATCAAATTCTCTATAGACCTAGGTCTCGTTCATTCTGCCTTTTGGAGCCGTTTCCTCACAAGCATAAAACTCTCATGGATGAAGAGTCGCAACAACAATCAAATCTTCCCTTTTCAAAAACCTTCAAAGTTCATAGAGCTTTCAGATGACTGTATATGACTCACTACAAGCTGGTTTCATCCTTGGCAATCATACTAACATGAAACAAGCAGCTCATCACATTATGGCTCTGCTCCTTATGGCAAGTTCAAACCAGGTTCATGAGGTTCCTACAAAATGAACTTCAAAACCACACTTACCTGGCAAACATTCTCAACATGTGGGACCAGATGAAAACTACATAAATCTCTCCCATACAGGAAGAGCCAAACAAACTGGGTTCGCTTCATGATGTTGTGGGTGAATTTAAACACTTGTTAAGACAACATCATGGAGCCATACAAGCTCAAAAAGTACCATTTCATGAGATCATAGCTCTATTAACAGTGTTGTATTTTATCAATCACCCTCTCTGCTGAATGAGCAACTGTTGAGAACATTGTGATGTCAACATATGGTACCAAGTGTCGCACTTTTACCCATTGGCAACATCATTTGTTTGGAAACAAAAGTGTGCCTGAGCATTCAACTAGACTTCTCAACTAAGTGTTCTTTAGTTACAGTAATACCAATTTGCTGCTAATCTATAAGTACTCTTGAGTACAATTATGCCAGTTTTAGCTGCTTAATCCATTTTGTGGCTCCTAGTTGGTACTTTCTTAGCAACCCTGAGCTTTACATAGTCCATTGGAAATCAGAGAAAGATGGATTACCGAAGTGATCCCTCCAACTGAATGAATACCTTCTACCTGATTTGAAGTACACAGTTTATTGTACCTGCAACGATTGTTACATCTCCATCAGCTCGTGTAACTACTCTAGATTCATGAGTCCATGAATAAGTATAAGGCCTTGATCCGGAGCTTGCTCCATTCCTCCTGTAAGTCGTTCCAAACTTGAATTTGCTAAAGTTTGTAGGACATCAAATGATGCTGATGCACTGTAATGTCAAGAACTTTCGTGCCCTGGTGGAAAGTCCATGGAAGTTGTGACATGATCTCAAGGGTGAAAACGAGAGGCAGCTGGAGCAGTCGACCCTTGTGACCAGCATCTTTCAGAGCTTAAGACTTCGTTCTTCCTTTGCTCGCAACTTTGAGATATGTAAATCCTGGAAGGATATAGAAGATGGAGATCTGGCGGAAAAATGACCGTGTGCTCTGTCTCAACATGAAAGCAGTCTGAACTACAATGTCTCTAGAGTATTTGCTTTTGAGAGATTTGCAAAATACAGAGGACATGACTTGAAAGGCACCAACCTTAATGACGATTTAGCTGTTCGAGACAGCGCAGCAAGGTTTCGGAAAGAGGCTCTCCGTTCTGTCAAAGCTTTTGGACCGTCGTTTTCTTTCTCTACCTTGATTGCGTACCCGCTGTCAGGGTGGTTTGGAGAGAAGTCAAGGATTCCAGAGTAATCTGTCGAATGATCCACTTTGTTGCCACCGTTTTGAGGAAACTTGTTGGTAAGGTGACGCTGCAAACGCTTCACGATTCTCCAGCTCATTTTCTCCTTCAGGAATGGCAAGATACCGTTTAATCCACAGCTAGCACGGCAATCTTCTACAGATGCTTCCTTTCTAGGCCGCTCTATCGCGTAGGAGAAAGACCGATACCGGCGATGGCCTCCGTGTATTGGAGCTGGTGCTTCCTCTATGCCGAACATGTTGTCGCACTGTTGAAATTCATGAGAATCTAGCGCTATCTGTTTATTCAGAGCTCGCAGTCTGGGAGGCAACGGCAAGGTTTGGCCTATGACGAATTCTTCGGGTGTATAATCACGGAAAGATGTCGCAAGCATCTCCGATTGAAATTTCGCAGTCAAATGAAAGGCAGACGTTGACTGACTTGCTAACGGTCTTCTGATCGGCAACTTACCTATCACGAATTCATCAGGTCTATGTTTGCCAAAGGAGGACGCGAGCACCTCCCGCATCTCTGCTTGAAATCGTGCACTCAATTTAATCGCAGAAGAGGATTGAGATGCCAACGGCCTCACGTATTCATCAGGTCTATGTTTGCCAAAGGAGGACGCGAGCATCTCCCGCATCTCTGCTTGAAATCGTGCACTCAATTTAATCGCAGAAGAGGATTGAGATGCCAACGGCCTCACGTATTCATCAGGTCTATGTTTGCCAACGGAGGGCTCGAGCATCTCCCGCATCTCTGCTT